>Ga0247815_10000215_pt1 | contig 46017 bp, 48 predicted proteins | sample UWRJL194509B1_FD_181014 | JGI IMG/M metagenome (GOLD analysis project Ga0247815, IMG submission 181014) | Plant litter microbial communities from Arlington Agricultural Research Station in Wisconsin, United States - UWRJ-L194-509B-1 | ecosystem: Environmental > Terrestrial > Plant litter >...
GAGCCCTTGGGTGGCCCCCCACTTCGGCGTTTAGTTGATCGTGTACGCGAGGTTGACCGTGGCGCCCTTGCAGCCGTCCTGGTTGGTGGCCTTGTTGACGAAGTTGATCGTCGCACCGGTCCAGGCACCGACGCCGGTTCCGACAGGAACGTCGGCTGCGACGGTCATCGGCGAGCCTGCGATGACATAGTCGGTCGCGTCACAGACTCCGGCTCCAACGGGGACGACGCTCGAGATCGCGACGCTTACGCTTGCCACATACGTCGGGCCGTCGTTGTCGTTGTTGAAGTTGCCGGTCAGGTCCTGGGGGTCTCCGCCGGGGTGCAGGTTGGTGACAGTGCTGGTCTGCACGGCGACGATCGGAAGGTTGTCTCCCGTCGATGCTTCGCCGGTGCCGCTACCGCCGGCGGTCCAGTACGCGAATGCAACGCTGGCACCTCCGACCAGGAGCAGGGATACTCCGGCAATGGCCAGGTTTCTTTTGGTGGTCTTGCGCATTTCGTTAACTCCGTCTTCGGTGGCAATTTGCCAGAGTGATGGAGGGACCACAGCACAATCCAATGGCCCAAGTTAAGAAATGCCTTGTCCCCCCGGTTTTCAATTGAGAGCAACGGTAAGCGGAATTTATGCAAATGTCGAGACTTAAGATACAGAATGTGTTGTAGGTCCCGACCCCAGAACAAGGGTCGTGCATCGCCTCGAGTAGCAGGATGCATGGCTGGCGAGCGCGGCGTTGCTCGTAGGCTGGAGCCATGACTCACGTATCCGACCTGTTCGATCCGTCCGTGTGGCGCGATGTCCCCGGCTTTGACGCCCTGACCGACATCACCTACCACCTGGACGTCGCCGGCCGGGTCGCGCGGATCGCTTTCAATCGCCCGGAGGTGCGCAACGCCTTCCGCCCGCACACGGTCGACGAGCTCTACCGCGCGCTCGATGACGCGCGCCAGAATCCGCGTGTCGGAGTCGTACTGCTCACCGGGAACGGCCCGAGTGCGAAGGACGGCGGCTGGGCGTTCTGCTCCGGGGGCGACCAGCGCATCCGGGGCCGCGACGGGTACCAGTACGAGGGCACCGGTCCGGCGCCGACCCCTGGTGCAACGGGTCGGCTGCACATTCTCGAAGTCCAGCGCCTCATCCGCTTTATGCCGAAGGTCGTCATCGCAGTAATTCCCGGCTGGGCCGCGGGTGGGGGGCACTCGCTGCACGTCGTCTGCGACCTCTCGATCGCGAGCGCCGAACACGGAAAATTCAAGCAGACGGATGCCGACGTCGGGTCGTTCGACGGAGGGTACGGAAGCGCGTACTTCGCCCGGCAGGTCGGACAGAAGTTCGCTCGTGAGGTGTTCTTCCTCGCCCGGGAGTACGACGCCCAGCGCGCACTCGACACGGGTGCCATCAACGCCGTCGTTCCGCACACCGAGCTCGAAACCGTCGCCTACGAGTGGGCGAACGAGATCCTCACCAAGTCACCGACGGCGATTCGCATGCTGAAATTCGCCTTCAACGCCGTCGATGACGGAATGGTCGGCCAGCAGGTCTTTGCCGGTGAGGCGACCCGGCTCGCCTACGGAACCGACGAGGCCGTCGAGGGTCGCGACTCGTTCCTTGAGAAGCGCGAGCCGGACTGGGCGCCCTACCCGTGGCAGTACTAGGCATGGCAGTACTAAGCGTGGCAGTACTGGAAGTACCGTCTAGCGCGTGATCTGCGTAGCGTCCCGACGCACCACGACGCTGCGGTGAACCTCGCCGTCATCGACGAGCACCGAGCCGATCTCGTTGCTGTCGAAGGGGCTGAGCCGCGCGGTGACCGTTCCGCCCTTCGCCCGGCGCAGTTCGAGCACGAGGGCGTCCTCCGCGAGCAGGCGGTCCGAGGCCTCGAGCCCCGGTCCGCGATCGTCGATGAGCACGACGCGGATGCCGCGTGCACGTGCGCTGCGGATTTCCTGTGCCGCGACGTCACCGGAGAACCCGGAGGCGATGATCCCGTCGCGCAGTGATTCGGCGAGCAGGGCGATCCCGCGGCGCTCAGCTTCGCCGAGCGGGGCGGGCGAGAGCAGGCGCTCGAGTGCCGGTCGGGCGTCCCGCTCGAGCCGGGCGGTCTGGGCGGCGCGCTCGCGAATCGCGCTGGCCGTTGCGGCCTCGCGCGACGAGCGAAGAAGCTTCGCATCCTGGATCGCGGCGATCGTGCGGCCGGCTCGTCGAAGAACGAGGGCGAAGAGCGTTCCGATCGCGAGGGTTCCGGCCTGGCGCGCAAGGTCATTGATGGCGGCGACCGGCGGTTCACCGGTCGAGAGCGTCGAGGCGAGAGTGATCACAGCGAGCGCGGCGAACCCTATCCAGGCGAATCCCCGCCGACCGCGCAGCGCGAGCACGAGCAGCACAAACGTGATGGCCCCGAGGTACCACGCCGAATAGCCGGCGGCGTTGGGTTCGGCGATGTTCCAGGCCGAGAGCAGCGCGATGAGCGTGGTTATCGCCAGTACCCCCGCGGTCAGTCTCGCGTTGAGCGGATCGGGGCCGGGCACCGCGAGAAGCACCAGCGCACCCCAGAGCAGCAGGACCGAAACCAGTCCGGGAATCGGCGAAAGGAGTCCATCGAGGTTGAGCACGGCGACAATCGCGGTTCCGGCGCCGTAGAAGGCGAACAGCGCCCGCCCGCGCCCGTCGGTCAGTCGGAGGATTGTCGTGACGTCGGTGCGCGCCGTCCTCGCGGTAAGGGGGAGAGTGCTCACTTGGCTGTCGCCCCTTTCTGCCAGGCAAGCCTGACGGTGGTGCCACCCCGCGCCGACGATTCGACCGTCGCGGTTCCGCCGTCGAGCGCATTGACCCTCTGCAGGATTCCTACCCGCACGCCGAACCGGTCGAGCGGCATGCGCGAGACGGCGAATCCGCGGCCATCGTCGCTCACCTCGATCTCGACTCCACCGGCGGAGACGTTCACCCGCGCCCGGCGCAGGACCGGTCGATCGGATGCCGCACCGGCGTGGCGCACGCTGTTGCGAACGGCCTCGGCGAAGGCCTCGGCCAGGGCGTCGGCGACGTCGGCGGGAATGAGAATGCGGCCGTCGCGCTGGCTTGCGACGGTGAATCCGATCGGTACATCCGCGAGTTCCTCGGTGCGCAAGAGCGCTTCGAATTCTTCGGGGTCGAGCACCGACGGGGTCGGGTAGTCGTTGCGGAACTCGTCCATCTTCGCGAGCGCCAGGGCCGCGCGGGCGCCGGTCGCCGCGGCATCCGGCCCGTTGATCGACGCCTCGTGCAGCGTCGCGATGACGTCGTTGCGGGTGAATTCCTGGTAGCGAGCGCGCTGGCGTTCCGCGGTTTCAGCGGCACCGGTCGCCGCCGCTTCGAACTGGGCCTCGAGGGACGCCGCGTCCTGGGCGCGCCCCGACCGCAGCGTCAGCTGCACGAGCGTGACCATGACAACACCGAAGAGGGCGATCATGAGGGCATCCTGGAACGGCGTCAGCAAGTCGTCACTTCCGAGCAGCTGGAACCGCAGGAAACCGGATCCGACCGAGACGGCGGCGAGGTAGATCCAGCTCCACAGCGCGGGAAGGGCGATCGCGCCGGTGCAGGAAGCGACGGCGATGGTGTTCATGATCCACGGCACGCTCTCCGTGGGGACGCTGCCGGGCGTGCTGAGCGGATACCAGAACAGCAGGATGACCACTCCGCTGAGCGCGTGGACTCCGGCGAGAACCCGCAACAGGGGAACCGGCACACGAAGGGCGACCAGGGCGAGCGCTGGCGGAAGAACGCAGAACAGAACATACGCGGGGTAGGAGAAAACGGGATCGAGGGTCGGGTGCTGCTCGATCATCGCCGCGAGTCCGAGCAGCGTGAAGATCGCACTGCCGATGCCGATGGAGAGAACCAGGATGCGCAGAACGCGATCGTAGGCGCCTTCGATGGCCATTGGCGGTCCTTTCGTGACCGAAAATCCAATAAAGCGGCCAAAATAACCATCGCACACACCGTGCGAACGGCCGACACCCCCGTTGGGGGCAGGCCCCGGGGCTGGGAGCCGGCTGACGATCCCCGGCTGTCTGCTATCCGTTCTACGGATGTCCGGTTGCGGGATTGTCGGGCTCCGGTGGGGTGCGGGGAACGGATCCGCCGGTGATTGTTGTTTCGGTGACGACGATCCGCCGGTACTGGCCGACCTCGTCGACGACGATCGTGGCGATGTCGTCCCGCCCGAATGGGCTGAGCCTGGCCGTGATTGTTCCGTATCTCGTCGCCCGGTACTCAGCAATGAGTGCTGTCTCGACGCGCTCGCGTTGCTCGTCGGCGAGGTCGGCGCCGCGGTCGTCGAGCAGGATCACCTGCAGTCCCCGGCCTCGCGCGACGCGGGTCTCGGCAGAAAGCCGATCGCCGCTGAAGCCGGCGGCGCGAATCCCGTCGCGCAGCGCAGCTTCGAGCAGGGTGAACTCGCCGAGGTCGTCTTCGGTGAATGGCCGTTCGTCGAGAATGCGATCGAGCGCCGGCCTCGCGAGGCTCTCGAGCCTGGCGTTCTGCAGTGCGCGTTCGTGGGTTGCCGCGATCATCGACGCGTCCGCGGCGGCCCGGCGGATCTCTGCCTCTTCGAGCCGGGTGATCGTCGCGCTCGTGCGCGTGAGGATGATGGCGAACAGGGTTCCGATCAGCAGCGTTGCAGCCTGGCGGGCGACGTCGTTGGCCGCTTCCGCGAATCCACGATCGGTCGTGATTCCCGCGACAATGACGATCGCACCGAAGGCGGCGTAGGTCGCCCAGGCGAACAACCGGCGACCACGCAGCACAAGCACGAGCAGCAGGAACGTCGTTGCCCCCAGGTGCCAGCCCGCGTAGCCGGGGTGGTCGGGATCGACGAGGTTCCACGCCGAGATGACGGTGATGACCAGCACGAGCGCGATCACCATGACGGTGGAGCTCAGCGCGAACGGCTCCGGTCCGGGCCTCGACAGGATCGCGAGTGCGAGCACGAGCATCAGCAGCGACAGGATGCCGAGCGCCGGCACGATGAGACCGCTGAGGTTGAGGATTGCGACGAACGACGTGGCCGCGGCGTAGAACCCGAGGATGATGCGACCGCGCGAGTCGGTCAGCCGCAGGATCGCGGCAACGCTCCCGTTCACCGCTGGTCCTTCGACGGTTCCGGCGCGATCCAGCGAAGGGTCACGGTCGTCCCCTTGCCCTTCGACGATTCGATGGTGGCGATTGCCCCCGGCTGGGTGTTGACGCGCTGCAGGATGCTGAGGCGCACGCCGAGCCGGTCGGCCCCGACCTTGCGGGGGTTGAAGCCGCGGCCGTCGTCCCGGACGACGATTTCGGCGCCGGTCGAGCGGATGCGCACGGTCGCACTCCGGTGCACGGCGCGGCCGTCCGGCCAGTCAGCGTGGCGAAGGCTGTTGCGGATCGCCTCCGTCACCGCCGCCGAAAGCGCCTCGGCGACGTCGATCGGGGTCCGCAGCATCCGCCCGCCCGGCTCCTCGATAGAGATGTCAACGGTGACGTCGTTGTCGACGGTCGCGGCCGCCAGCAGCGAGCCGAGGACCTCTGCACCGAGTTCTGCCCCGATGGTTCCCTCGTACCGGAACTCCTCTAGCTTGAGGATCGCGCTTCGCGCACTCGCCCGTGTGAGTTCGATCGTGTCCGGCGTATTGCGGGATGCCGAAAGCAGGGTGGCGAGCACGTTGTCGTGCGTGAACGCCTGGTAGTTGGTGCGCTGGGTGTCGAGCACCTGCGCGGTCGCTGCGGCGGCAGCTGCCTCGCGGGCGACGTGCGCCGCGGCATCCTGTTCCCGTCCGGCGCGAAGCGTCAGTTGCAGCAGCGCGAGCATGACGGCGCTGAACAGAGCCGTCATGACGCCGTCCTGCAGGGATTTCAGGCCGTCTTCTCCGCGCGACACCACGTAGGGGAGGATGCCAGCGCCGATCGAGATGGCGACGAGGTAGATCCACCCGAACAGCGGCCTGAGCACGATTGCGCTGGCGCTCGTCGCAACGGTGATGAGCGTGAGCACCCACGGCGGCTCGTTGTCGGGAAGCGGCATCCGCAGCGACGCGGGAACCCAGAGCAGCAGGATGACGACGGCGCTGACGATCTGCACGCCGGCGAGTACCCGCAGCGCGGGGATCGGTGCGCGAAAGGCGAGGAGCCCGAGCACCGGGGGGACGCCGCAGAACAGGACGATCGAACAGACGGCGAACACAGGATTGAGGTACGGCATCTGCCTGGCCATCGGGCCGATCGCCAGGAGGCTGAAGACAACACTCCCGATTCCCACCGAGCCGGCGAGAATGCGGAGTACCCGGTCGTAAGCGCTCTCTGAGGTCATCCTCGTCCCGAGGGTGTGGTGCCGGACGGCGAACCGAGAACGCCGTCCTCGACCGCGCGCACGTGCAGGTCGACCTTCGTCTGCGCGAACCGGCCGACGCGGGCGTACTTGGCGCGGATACGGCCGATGTAGTCGGTGATCGTGTCGCGCGAGAGCCCGGTGAGTTCAGCGACGGTCTGCGCCTTCTCGCCCGACGCGTAGAGGGCGAGGATCTCGCGTTCGCGCGGGCTGAGCCCGGCGTCGGGAAGCGTCACGTCGGCGTCGATCGCGGCTGCCCAGTCGGTGGTGGCAACGGTTTCGCCGTGGGCAGCGCGTCGGATTGCATCGACGAGAACGTGCATTGGCTCGGATTTGCGGATGATGCCGCGGGCACCCGCGCGCGCGGCCTCGCGAACGTGCGCCGAGTTTTCGCCGGCGGTCAGAACGAGCACCTCAATGCCGGCTTCCCGGATTGCCGCAATATTCGCGGCGGGAGTCGAACCGTCGTCCAGGCGAAGGTCGAGCACCACGAGATCGAGCCGTTCGGCGGCGAGATCGATCTCGCCGAGGCTGCGAACGACGGTGACGAGAGAGATGTCGTCGATCGATGCGATGACCTCTGAGAAGCCGATGCTGACGACCTCGTGGTCTTCAACGTGGGCGATGCGAACGGGGCTCGGAGCGGTACTCGACACGGTGACCTTTCATTGGGGCCCGGCGACGAGAGGAATGGCCCCCATTTGGGCGCCCCCTCAACTGTCGTATCGCCGTTACGACCAGCGTGGCACAGTTTCGGTATCCCGTCGCTGCGGTTACTTCTTTATTCGATTACTGCCACGGCGAGGGACACACGAGGCGAAGGACCCCACAGTGATAGAGACACAGCCCCACCTGGAAACTGTCGTCGAGAACTATGACGTCATGCTCGACGAAATGCGCGACCTGATTGCGCGCGAAATGCCCTCCGGATCGTGGTCGAGCGCCCGCAACGCGACGATCGTCGACGCCGATGAATTTCCCGGACTCAGCATCGGGCGTTCCGCACTCTGGATCTTCACGGCATCGTCGACCCCGACCCATCGGATGTTCGTCGTCGACGAGCTCGCGATGATCGGTGCGCGCTACGGCTTCGGCTCGCTCGAGGTCGACTACGACTTCACCGGCGGATTCCAGTCGACCGCGTTCGACGAGTTCGGCGCACGCCTCGACTTCGGCGGATCCGTTCACCTCACCATCTCGTACACGACCGGTATCCACGCCGCGCGCACGAGCCGGGCGCGACTCGTCGCCTGACGTTCGCATAGAGCACGGGCTGAAGAGCAGCAGGCGCAGTAGAGCACGCGCAGTGGGGCACGGCCGCTTCCGGCCTACCCTTGGACTATGACCAGGTCGCTGAGCGTAATCCCGGCCGGCGATCCCGTCGGTGTGCTCCGGGCGCTGGAGCATCGCCTCGCGGGAAGCGGAGCGGCGGTGCTTCCCGCCGCCGGGACTGTCGTCGCGGAGTCTGCCGCAGACGCGGCTTCCGCCGCGCCCGTCCCCTCGACCGTCGGCCACCGGATCGCGCTCGTCGTCGAGACGAGCGGATCGACCGGGCGACCAAAGAGGGTGGCGCTCAGCGCGGACGCCGTGCTCGCGTCGGCCGCGGCATCCGACTCTGCACTCGGGGGTCCCGGCCAGTGGTTGCTCGCGCTCCCGGCGAACTACATTGCCGGGCTCAACGTTCTCGTGCGGTCGATCGTCGCCGGTACCACCCCCGTCATCATGCGGCCGGGTCACTTCGACGCCGACGCGTTCGTGACCGCCGCGTCCGCCCTCACCGAGCCGCTGCGCTTCACCTCCCTCGTACCGGCCCAGTTGCTTCGGCTGCTCGAGTCCGAGGCCGCGACCGACGCGCTTCGCCGGTTCGACCGGGTGCTCGTCGGCGGGCAGGCGACGCCGCCGAGCCTGGTCGAGCGCTCGCGCGAGCTCGGCATCCGCCTCACCCGCACCTACGGATCGAGCGAGACCAGCGGTGGCTGCGTCTACGACGGTGCGCCGATCGGCACCACGGCCATCGCGATCGTCGACGGGGAGATCGAGTTGTCCGGACCGGTACTCGCCGACGGTTACCTCGCCGACCCTGCGCGCACCGAGCGGGCGTTCGTGCTGCGCGACGGCCGGCGCTGGTACCGCACCGGCGACGCCGGCTCCGTGGTCGCCGGCATCCTGTCGGTCAGCGGGCGACTCGACGACACGATCATCTCCGGTGGTCTCAAGGTGCCGCTCGGCGAGGTCGAGGTGATCGTGCGCGACCTGCCCGGATTTGCGACGGCGGTCGTGATCGGTGCGACGAGCGACGAATGGGGCGAGGTTCCGGTCGTGGTCACCGAGGCCGTGGTTACCGGGGCCGTGGATACCGGTGCGGATGCCGCCTCGGCGCTCGCCGCGGTGCGTTCGGCGGTGAGTGAGCGGCTCGGCCGCGCGGCTGCGCCGGCGCGAATCGTCGTCGTCGACCGCCTGCCGCTCACGGCATCCGGCAAACCCGATCGACTCGCCTTACGTTCAGCGGTCGATCGCTAGACTCTCGATCGTGGCCACGACTCCCAAGAAACCAGCGCAGAACAAGCCGGCCGGCTCCAAGAGCGGAAAGCCCGGCGGTCGTCCGCCCGGCGCCCCGGCCATCCCGAAGGCAACCGCTCGGGACTGGATCGCGGGAGCACGCCTTCGCACCCTCTCGCTCTCGATCGCACCGGTAGCGCTCGGAACCGCGGCGGCCCACCTGCTCGGCGACGGCGAGTGGCACTGGGTTCGCGCCCTCGCGTGCCTCGCCGTTGCGCTGTTCCTGCAGATCGCCGTGAACTACGCGAACGACTACTCCGACGGGGTGCGCGGTACCGACAAGCACCGCGTCGGTCCGTCCCGCCTCACCGGATCCGGCGCAGCGAAGCCGCGCACCGTGCTGACCGTCGCGCTGGTGTTCTTCGCGCTTGCCGCGGCCGTTGGCATCGCGCTCGTCATCGTCACCGGCTTCTACTGGCTGCTCGCCGTCGGAGCCGCGTGCATCGTCGCCGGCTGGTTCTACACCGGCGGCAAGCGCCCGTACGGCTATGCGGGTCTCGGCGAGATCTTCGTCTTCGTATTCTTCGGACTCGTTGCCACCGCCGGAACGACCTACGTGCAGGCCGGAGACGTCAACGGCGACTCCTGGCTCGCCGGCGTTGCCGCCGGGTTCCTGGCCTGTGCCGTACTGATGGTCAACAACCTGCGCGACCGCGTGCAGGACAAGGCCGCCGGCAAGAAGACGCTCTCGGTGCGCGTCGGTGACCGGGCATCCCGCGTGATCTTCGTGGTCTTCCTGCTGCTGCCGTTTGTGATCGTCGCGATCTTCTCGTTCTTCTACGCTGCAGCGAGCCTCACGTACTTCGCGCTGCTCGCTGCCCTTCCGGCCGCGCTCATCGTCGTGACCGGCAAGACGGCGAAGGAGTTCATCCTCGCGCTGCAGCTGACCTCGCTCGCGTCGCTCGCATTCGGGCTGATCCTCGCAACGGCGATCGCGCTGTAGCTAATCTTCGTTGGTTGAGTGCGAGCTCCAGCGAGCGTATCGAAACCATCGCCCGCGAAATCGACTAGCGGTCTTCCGCGGCCTCGTCCTCGGCGTTGACCGTTCCGGTTCCCGGCGTCGCCTTCTCGGTGTGCCGGGCGTTGTACAGCTCGGTCGCGGCGCGTTCGCGGTGGCGACGCAGGAACAGGTACGAGACGCAGAAGGCGATGATCGCGGCGACGATGGCGGCGATCCAGCCCTCGATTCCGAGCAGCAGCAAAACCGTCAGCACGACGGCGAACAGTGCGATGCGGATAAGACCGTACGAGACCCAGGGTTTCACGCCCCAAGTCTAGGCAGCGGATGGCTGTGAACAAGTCGGGCGACCTCGGACCGCCCGGTCACGAATGGCCTAGAATCGTGCCATGGGCAGACTTTACGCAATCATCGCGATCATTGACATTGCCTTTCTGGTCTTCTCGCTCGTCGACATGATCCTGACGCCGCAGTGGCGCGTGCGTGGGGTTCCGAAGATCGTCTGGGGCGCCATCATCGTGCTGATCTCGCCGATCGGTGGAATCCTGTGGTTCTGGATCGGCAAGGAACCGGCTGACAAGCAGGAGCCGGGCCGCCCGGTTCACCCGGACGACGACCCCGACTTCCTCGCGCGCATGCGCCGCGACAAGGAACAGGACGAGCGCATTCGTCGACTCGAACAGGAACTCGCCGATCTCGACGATGACAAGCCAAAGGAGTAGCTCCCCGGCTACAGCCTTCGCGGTGGCGCTACTCGACGAATTCGTCGAACTCGGCGTTCGCGACATTGTGCTGAGCCCCGGATCACGGTCGCAGGCACTCGCTCTCGCCGCTGCAGAGCTCGAACGTGCCGGCCTCGTGCGCCTGCGCGTGCGGATCGACGAACGCGTCGCCGGTTTCCTCGCGCTCGGCCTCGCCATCGAGTCGAAGTCGCCCGTACTCATCATCACCACGTCCGGTACCGCGGTCGCGAACCTGCACCCGGCCGTTCTCGAGGCCCATCACTCCGCAGTTCCCCTGATCGTAATCAGCGCCGATCGCCCGGACGAGTTGCGCGGAATCGCCTCGAACCAGACCACCCACCAGCCCGGAATGTTCGGCGTCGCCGTTCGCCGGGAATGGGATATCCCGGCGCCGACCGGAGGCGACGAGCAGTCGGCCGTCGACCTCGCCCGCGACGTCATCGCGGCCGCGACCGGACCGCTGCACGTGAACCTCGCCTTCCGCGAGCCGCTTTCCGGTGCGCTGCCGGCCAGGGTCGCTCCGGATGCGCCTGCCCTCGACATGCCGCCGGCCGAGCTCGCGCCGCTGGACGAGACCCCCGCCGTCATCGACGGTGCACTCGAACTCACGCCCGCTCCCGGCACCGTCGTCGTCGCGGGCAGCCGCGCCGGGGCGATTGCCGAAGCGACCGCACGGGCACTCGGAGCACCGCTGCTCGCCGAGGTCGCGAGCGGCGCCCACTTCGGCCCGAATCTCGTCGTCGACTACCGCACGCTCATCTCGGCCGCCAATTTCGGCGACCGGGTCGAGCGCGTGATCGTGTTCGGGCATCCGACTCTCAGTCGTGAAGTCCCGGCTCTCATCCAGCGCGACGGGGTGACGTCGATCGTCGTGCGCTCCGGTTCTCCGGAGGACTACAACCCCGGGCACGCCGTGACCCAGTTCGCGGATGCCGTGGTCGTCACCGCTGCACCCGACGCATCCCCGGCGGCGCGTTCGTGGCTCGGACGCTGGGTCACGACCTCGCGCGCCGCACTCGAACAGCAGGATGCCCCGGCCATCGACATCGCCATCTCGAGCGAACCCGCCGACCAGGCCGCGTTCAACCGCGCGGTGCTCGCCGGCCTCAAGGCCCCGGTCACCCGCCGCGTCCTCGCCGAAGCGGTCTGGCGGATGACCTGGCCGCACGACCGGCTCGTACTCGGTGCCTCCCGGCTCATCCGCGAGGTCGACCGCTACGCGCCGGGCAAGAAGATCACCGTCCACGCCAACCGCGGTCTCGCGGGCATCGACGGCACCATCGCAACCGGCATCGGAATCGCGCTCGCGAGCCAGTCCGAAGAGGGTCCGACCGCCGGCGGCATCACCCGGGTGCTGCTCGGCGACCTCGCCTTGCTGCACGACGCCGGAGCACTGCTGTTCGGTGCCGGCGAACCGCGACCGCGCCTGCAGGTGATCGTCGGTAACGACGGCGGCGGAACGATCTTCGACGCGCTCGAAGTGTCCGCATCCGCTGATCCGGAGCGATTCGACCGGGTGCTGTTCACCGGCCACGATGTGTCGATCGAACAGCTGGCCGCCGCCTACGGGTGGAACTACACCCTCGTATCGAGGCGCGGCGACCTTGACTCCGCACTTACTCCGAATGACGGTGTGACCATTATCGAAGTGCCGCTCGCGAGGTAGCCTCGGCTCCATGAGTAAACACGGTGGCATGCATGACCTGCTGCAGGTGCGCAGTGGTTTCGAGCTCGCCGCGATCGACCCGGCATCGACGCCGGGGTTCGCGGGCGGAAAGGCGACCGGGGCAAAGGCGCTCGAGCGTGGCGCGAAGGAACTCGCGAACCTGCAGGAGCAACTCTTCGCCGAGAGCCTGTTCGGCGGGACGCGCTCGGTGCTGCTCGTGCTGCAGGGAATGGATACTTCCGGCAAGGGCGGCATCGTTCACCACGTCGTCGGGGCGACCAACCCGCAGGGGCTGTCGATCCACGGTTTCAAGGCGCCGACCGACGAAGAGAAGAGCCACGATTTTCTCTGGCGGGTTCGCCCGCACCTGCCCGCGGCCGGCCGCATCGGTGTTTTCGACCGGTCGCACTACGAAGACGTGCTGATCCACCGGGTGCGCGGGTTCTCGACACTCGAAGCGATCGAAGAGCGGTACGGGCTGATCAACGAGTTCGAGGCATCGCTCGTCGCCTCCGGCACGACGGTAGTGAAGGTGATGCTGCACATCAGCCCGGTCGAGCAGAAGGCTCGCCTTCAGGAGAGACTCGATCGCCCGGACAAGCACTGGAAGTACAACCCGGGCGACCTGGACGAGCGCCAGTTCTGGCCCGCGTACCAGCAGGCGTACCAGATCGCCCTTGAGCGCACCTCGACCGACGCGGCACCGTGGTTCGTAGTGCCCGCCGACAAGAAGTGGTTCGCGCGCCTCGCGGTGCAGGAGCTCCTGCTCGAAACCCTCGGCGGCCTTGGCCTCGAGTGGCCGAAGGCCGACTACGACGTCGAGGCCGAGAAGACGCGGCTCGCCGCGTCCTGAGTCCGTTTGCGGCTAGACCCAGGCGGCGAAGTCCGCCTTGCGGATCATACAGTGCACTCCCTTGACGGCGTCGACGACCTGGCTGACCTCGAAGTCACCGGCCGCTGACAGGTAGGCGAGCGCGACGTCCCGCGGGACGCCGAGGCGCGTGTTGAGGAACGCGATCGCGTTGCGAACGGCGATGCGCATTGCCTCGTCGAGGTCCGCATCCATCCCGGTCGGAATCCAGTGGGTGGGAGTCTCGACCACCGGGTTGGTGAGGGTTCCGATCGCCGAATGGGCGGCGTCCGAATCCAGCACCGTCAGGCGGACCGTCGCGCGCAGCGAGGCCTCGAGCGCGGTCAGTGCTACCTCGCCGTTGCCCTGTGCGAAGTGCGGGTCACCGGTGTAGAAGCCGGCGCCGGCGACCTGCACGGGCAGGTACAGGGTCGAACCGGTCACGGCGTGCTTGATGTCGATGTTGCCGCCGTGGTCGCCGGGCGGAACCGAGGGCACGAGCTCGTCGGTTGCGCGGGCGACGCCCATGAGTCCGAGGAACGGGGCGATCGGAAACTGCACCGTGCGTCCGCTGCCGGCCGAGATGAGTCCGACGAGGGATCCGTCGCGCTTCTCGACCCAGCTGAAGTGGCTCACGGTTCCGGAGTTGACGATCGCGTCGATCTCGCGGGTCGGCTGCGAGTCGTCAAACTCGGGGAACTCGCCGGCGAGCGCTCCGAAACCGTGCCGGCTGCTGATGAAGCCGTACGGAACGCGCAGCGCGAGGTCGAGGATCTCGACCTTGAGCACGTCGCCGGGCTTTGCGGTGGCGAGGTGGATCGGGCCGGTCACGATGTGCGGGCCGTCTTCTTCGGCGTGGGCGAGGTCACTCGCGGCGATGTCGACGACGTCGCGCAGAACATCGGAGACGCCGAACTGCTCGAGGTAGGGAAGCGGCGCGCGGCCCTGGTCTTCGAGGATTCCCTCGTGGCTCACCGTGTCGATCGTGACCGTCTCGCCGGAGGAGACCGAGAGAACCGGCTCGGTCGACTGGTTGGGCAGCCAGCCCCAGAGCACCTCGTCGGTGCGGGACGGAAGGTAGTGGGTGCCGTCGATCGGGCCTTCGCCCGGGTGCAGGATGGGGAAGGTCATGACAACTCCGTTGGTTCGAGTGGTGTTTCAGTTGCAGGTACAAGCGCAGAATCAGGGATGCCGACGATCAGGTCGATCTCGACCACTGCGCCGACGGCGAGACCGGTTGTTCCGACGCAGGTGCGGCTCGGCAGCGGACCGGTGAACCACGAGACGTACTCGGCGTTGAACGCCGCGAAGTCGTCGAAATCGGTGAGGTACACGCGAACCATGAGCGCGTCATCCAGCGTCGCGCCGAACTTCTCAATGACCGCCGAGAGATTCGCGAAGACCTGGCGGGTCTGTTCGACGAGCCCGCCTCCGACGAGCTTGCCGGTCTCGGGAACAGTGGGCATCTGCCCGGTCACGTAAAGAGTGTCGCCCCAGCGCGTCGCGTGAGCGAAGGGCCCGACCTGGGGCGGAACCCCGTCGGCGACCGTGAAGCTGTAGGTCTGTTTGCGCGGAGTCATACTTCTGCTGGTCCCATCGAGTTGACGAAGCGCGCCGTGACCGGGTGCTTCGGGTGGTTGATGACCTGGTCGGCCGTGCCCTCTTCGACGACGACGCCGCCGGCCATGAAGACGACGCGATCGGCGACATCCAGGGCAAAGCGCAGCTGGTGGGTCGCGATGATCATGGTCAGTCCGTGGTCGTGGGCGAGGCTGCGGATGACCTCGAGAACCTCGGAGACGAGCTCGGGGTCGAGCGCACTGGTCGGCTCGTCGAGCAGCAGGACCTTCGGCTGGGCAGCGAGTGCACGGGCGATTCCGACGCGCTGCTGCTGGCCGCCGGAAAGGTGGCGGGGGAGGACGTCGGCTTTGGTGGTGAGTCCGACCTGGGCGAGCAGGGCATCCGCTCGCTCAGCCGCTTCCTCTTTGCTGAGCCGCTGGATCCAGCGCAGCGGCGCCGCGATGTTCTCTTTCGTCGTCAGGTGGTGGAACAGGTTGAACTGCTGGAAGACCATTCCGACGCGCGCGATGACGCGAAGCCTGGCAATGCGGTTCTCGGGAAGCGGGGTGCCGAACTGGCGGTAGCCGAGAGTCTTACCGTCGATGAGGATCGTGCCGGAATCGACCGACTCGAGGTGGTTGATCGTGCGCAGCAGGGTGCTCTTGCCCGAACCGCTCGGGCCGAGCAGTGCGATGACCTCGCCCTCGCGAATCGAGGTCGTGATGCCCTTGAGCACCTGGTTGTCGCCGTAGGACTTGTGCAGGTCGGTGATCGCGATCATCTCGTCGCCGATCTCGCGACGTTTTCCTCGCGGCGGCCGAACCGGTGCGAGTCCGGAGTCGGTGATGTCTTCGGTGGCTGGTGCGGCATCCGCTTTCTTCGTCCTTCTGCGCAGGACGAGCCGCGAGAGGATCGAGCGGCGGTGGGTGCGGTCGAGGTTGAGGGCGTCTTCGAGTAGCAGCTGGATGACGCTGAGCACTGCGGTGAGTGCGAGATACATCACGGCGGTGGCGAAGTAAATCTCGAAGTAGTCGAAGGTGGCGGATGCGAGTTGCTGCGTTCGCAGCGTCAGTTCCGGCACCGCGATGATCGAGGCGAGCGCCGAGTTCTTCATCGTCGAGATGAACTCGTTGCCGAGGGCCGGAACCATCGAGCGGAACGCCTGCGGGGCGATGACCCGCTGCATGAGCGAGCGCGGGGTGAGCCCGAGTGCGCGGCCGGCGAGCGACTGCCCAGGGTCGACGCCCTTGACGCCGGAGCGCAGGATCTCGGAGATGAAGACCGCTTCGTTCATCGCGAGGGCGACGGCCCCGGCGACGAGTGGCGGAAGGGTGATGCCGATGTGCGGCAGTGCGCTGAAGACGAAGACCAGCTGCAGGATGAGCGGGGTTCCGCGGTAGATGACGACGTACGTGCGGGCGATCGCCGTGAGCGCCTTGAAGCGAGTGAGTTGAAGCGCGGCGAGGAGGAGGCCGATGACCAGGCCTCCTCCAAACCCGAGAACCGTGAGCTGGAGGGTGAAGAGAATACCTTCGAGCAGCCAGGGCAGTGTCAGGTAGTGAAGAAACTCTTCCATGATTCTCGGGTGCGCTTTCTACTTGGGGTGGTTACTTAGCCGACGGACAGGATGGTCGGTTCGGCCACGGCGTTCTCGACGAGTTCCCACTTGGAGGCGAGCTCTTCCTGCAGCCCGCTCGACTGGATCTCGGTGAGGGCGGCCTGGATGGCGTCACGGAATTCGATGTCGCCCTGGGGGACGCCGATGCCGATCGTGTAGTCGAGCATCACGGTCTCGGCCGAGTCGAGCTCGTCCGGGTGCTCTGCGATGAAGCGGACGACCGTGTTGACGTCGTTCATGTACGCGTCGGCGCGGCCGGCGAGGATCGCCTGCATGCAGTCGGCGCTCGAGTCGAACAGGCTCACGGTCGGGGCTTCGAGTCCGGCAGCGACACAGTCGGGGCCGACGGCCTCGACGAGCGGGATCTCGACGTAGCCCTTGTTGAGGGCGACGGTCAGGCCACAGAGGCTCGTGTCGATTCCCTTGATCTCCTTCGGGTTGCCCTTGGCGGTGAGGATGCCGTCGAAAACCTTCGAGTAGCTGATGAAGTCGACTCCACCGGCAGCGCGCTCTTCGGTGGCGTAGAGGTTGGAGAGGATCCAGTCGGCCTGGCCGCTTGCGACGGTCGGGATGAGCTCGGCGAATCCGACGGCGACGTAGTCGTTGCTGAACCCGAGGCAGGCGCCGAGGGCGTTGCCGAGGTCGATGTCGAAGCCGATGTACTCGTCCGGGTTCTCCGGGTTGATGGTCTCGTAACCCGGGGTGTACGGGTTGATCGCGTTGGTCAGCGTCTCGCCCTCGAGGTCGGGGTATTCGGTGCGCAGGTCAGTACAGGCTTCCGACGAAGCGACGTCGGCGAAGTCGCCGCCGTCTGCCGCGGGGGCGTCTGTCGGTGACGATGCGCAACCGGCCAGCAGGGCGATGGCGACGGGAACTGCGAGGAACGCAATCCGGCGGGTGCTCTTCATGGTGGGTCCTTTCGTTGGTGCACGGTGACGAGGCGATTTTCCGGTGGGAAGTCGCCTCGATGCGGAAGGGAGTGATTGGAACTTGCCGATCGGAATCAATCGGCAATGGTCGGGTGGTCGGACCAATTGGGATACACGCTAATCGCCGTGACGAGTCTGCCTGAACGATATTGCGATCTCGTAACACGCAATTAATCTGATCGAAACTTGGCCGGACCAATGTGCGCCGTGGTCCGGCCATCAGTCCTATGATGAGAGAAATTGCGTCACCCGATCCAAGAGAGCACGCGAATGAAAGCAACGGACATCTCGGGCATCCCGCCACTGGCGCGGCGTTCCCACGGCATCTCAGTGGCGCTCGCTGCCCACTTCGAGAAGCTCATCGCCACCGGCGAGATCCTCCCGGGCACGAGGCTGCCGTCCGAGCGCGAACTCGCGCTGTCGATGTCCGTCTCGCGGTCATCCCTTCGCGAGGCGATGCACGAACTCGAGTCGAAGCACCTGATCGAGCGCACCCAGGGCCGCGGCACGATCGTGCTCGCGCCAACCGCCGGCGTGGATGAGCTGCTCGCGATGTCGGTCGGAGGCACCGAGCAGGAGCACGCCGCCGAGCTGCGGTCGATCATCGAGCCGTCCGTCGCCGGTCTTGCCGCGCACCGCGCGACGCCGGCCAACATCCTTCAACTGCACGACGTGCTCGACAAGTCGCACGAGAACCTGCTGCAGGCCGAGTCGCTGAGGCTCGACGTCGAGTTCCACCTGCTGCTCGCCCAGGCCGCCCAGAACCCGCTGCTCACCGCGCTCCAGACGATGGCGAGCGAGTGGACCGGCGAAGTGCGCGCCCACTCGCACGCCACGAAGGAAGCGCGCCGGTCATCCGTTCTCGGGCACCGCGCGATCTTCGAGGCCGTGCAGGCGCACGATGGCCTCGCCGCCCGCCAGGCGATGGAAGACCACCTGCGTGACGTGCGCGAACTCATCGCGCGGGAGACCCGCAGTTGAGCGTCGTGACCTCTTCTTCACCCGCCGCAGTTGCGCCGGCTGCTGCCGCTGTTCGCTGGCCGGAGACCCGCTATTCGATCGCTCTGCTCGTGATGACCGCGGCGACCGGGGCGGTGGATGCCGTCAGTTACCTCGCCCTCGACCGCGTCTTCACCGGCAACATGACCGGCAACGTGCTCTTCATCGCCTTTGGCGTCATCGGCATCGACGACATCCCGGTGCTCAATAACCTCGTCGCGCTGCTCACGTTCATGCTCGGCGCCGTTGTTGGCTCGCGCATCATCCGCCGTACCGCCGAGACGATCCACCTGCCGCTGCGTTCGATCGTCTGCCTGATCGGCACCACGGCCGGCGCGGGAGTGCTCGCGGCCGTCTGGCTGTTCGTCGGCGAACTGACCGAACGGATGTTCATCGTCATCACCGGCATCCTCGCGTTCCTGCTCGGCGCCCAGGCGGCGTCGGTCAAACCGATCGGCATCCGCGACCTCTCGACCGTCGTTGTCACGATGACGATGGTGAACCTGTCCACCGACAGCCGTCTCGCCGGTGGCAAGGGCAAGGACTGGCTGCGCCGAATCTCGGCGATCCTCGCGATGGGACTCGGCGCGCTGCTCGCAGCTCTGCTCTGCACCCGCGTCGGTGGTCCGATCGCCCTGCTGGCCGCGACCGGGCTGATGGCCGTCGGGGTCGTGCTGCTCGCGCTCGCCCGGCGGCGGGAGCTCGCGCTGCTTTAGCGCCGGCATCCGCTCGCCCGCGCCGACCGCAATAGTGCCACTTCGGGACAAAACATCCCCGGCGCGCAGGCACATTTGTCCCAAACTGGACCTATTACGTGGCGGGTGGGGCGCTAGTGTGCACGAGCGGATGCGGGCCGGGAGTGTTTCCAGAGCAGGGGAGCGGTCGCGAGCACGAGTAGGCCGAACGCGATCTGGTTGATCAGGCCGGGCACCGGGAGTCCGTGGGTCGCCACCATCACCGAATTGACCGCGACGTCGGCGACCATGATGGCGATCGCCAGGATCACAGCGGCACGAAGGCGCAGAACGATCAACACGATCGCGAGTGGGTCGAGCACCGTCAGCGAGACCCAGAACACGCGCACGCCGTCCGGAAACCCGGCGTAGACGTTTGTTCCGCCGGTGACCAGATCGATGACGTGAGTCGTGGTGCCCACCACAAAGCCAGCCACCCACAGGATGCGGATGATCGTGAGGCTGCGCGCAACACCTCGAGGAGTCATCGCAGCCTGCTGGTTACCGAAAGCCCTGGTTACCCGAAGGCTTCGACGACCGGGCGGAACTTCATCTTGGTCTCGGCCAGCTCGCGGGCGGGCTCTGAGCCGTCGACGATTCCGGCGCCGGCGTAGGCGGTGATGCGACCCGTGGCCGAGACGTGCGCGCAGCGCAGGGCGACTGCCCACTCGCCGTCGCCGTCGGCGTCGACCCAGCCGACCGGTCCGGCGTAGCGGCCGCGGTCGAACGGTTCGAGTTCGTCGATGAGGGCGAGAGCGGATGTCGTCGGGGTTCCGGCGACCGCCGCGGTCGGGTGCAGCGCGGCGATCAGGTCGAGCGAAGTTGAGCCGTCGGTCAGGGTTCCCTCGACGTCACTCGCGAGGTGCCAGAGGTTCGGAAGCTTGAGGGTGAACGGCTGCTCGGATGCCGCGAGCAGCGAGCTGTGCGGCTGCAGCGCCGTCATCACACTCGCGAGCGCGTACTGGTGCTCGTCGAGGTCTTTCGTCGACGTCGCGAGGGTGACCGCCGCGTCGTGGTCGGCTTCGGCATCCGCTCCGCGACCCATGCTTCCGGCGAGCACCCGTGCGCTCACTGAACCGCGGTCCACGCGAACCAGGGTTTCGGGGCTCGAGCCGATGAGGCCGTTGACGGCGTAGGTGAAGCAGTCCGGATAGCCGAGCGCGAGGGAGGCGAGCACGAGCCTGAGGTCGGCGCCCTCGGGGAGGTGGCCGAGCAGGTCGCGCGCAATAACGACCTTGCTGACCGAGCGGTTGCGGATCGCTGCGATCGCGGTATCGACGGCGGCGAGGAAGGCGTCGGCCGTCATCTGGCCGGGAAGAAGGGAGATGCGGTACTCGGGCCCGAAGACGGTCGGCACCGGAACGGCAGCAGAAGAATTGACCCTGGTGATCCAGCTGACGCCGTCGCGCTTGCCGACAATGACCGACGGAACAATCAGCACGCTGGTCGCGGCGGAATGCTCAGAGAACGCGAAGCTTCCGAGGGCGACGAGCCCGGTGCCTGGCAGGCCGACGGCATCCGTGATGTCAGCGTCGGCGACGAGCGAACGCCAGGCGACAGCGGCATCCGTCATTCGATTCGGGCCAGTGAACTCGAGTCGCACTGCCTCGCCGATGCCGGCAATGCCCTGTCCGCGGCGGATAAACAGCAGCGGATCGCGCGGATCGAGCAGCTTCACGAGCGGCCCGATCGTGTCGAGGGCCACGGTCTCCACCGTGAGCCGGGGTACCGGAACCACTGTTTCACTCACTCCACCAGCGTACTCTCCGGTTGCTCCAAGTCTTTCTCACTAGACTTGATGCCGTGACTAGTGCGGATATGGACAAGCAGCCCGACGAGGTCGCAGGCATGTTCGATGAGGTCGCGAAGCACTACGACCGCACGAACGACATCCTGTCGGCCGGCAACGCCATTCTCTGGCGCCTCGCGACGGTTCGCGCCGTCGCCCCGGAGGCCGGTGAGCGGATCCTCGATATCGCGGCCGGAACCGGCACGAGCTCAGCGGCTCTCGCGAAGTCCGGCGCCCGAGTGGTCGCCGTCGACTTCTCGCCCGGCATGATCGCCGAGGGTCGCCGCAAGCACACCAACATCGAATTCATCGAAGCGGATGCCGAAAAGCTCCCGTTCGGTGACAACGAATTCGACGCCGTCACGATCAGCTTCGGCCTTCGCAACGTGCGCAACCCCCGCACCGCGCTCAGCGAGATGTACCGCGTGCTCAAGCCCGGCGGTCGCCTCGTCATCTGCGAGTTCTCCCGCCCGCCCCGCGCCCTGCTGCGCGCCGGCTACTTCGGCTACCTCAAGTACGTCATGCCCACCGTCGTCGGCGTGACGAGCTCGAACCCGGTCGCCTACAACTACCTCGCCGAATCCATTCGCGAGTGGCCCGACCAGGGCCAGCTCAGCCAGTGGATCCGCGCTTCCGGCTTCACCCGCGTCGCTTACCGCAACCTCACGGCGGGCGTCGTCGCCCTGCACCGTGGGCGCAAGCCGGTCGACGCGTCTGTCCTCGCATCCGTTGCCAAGCGTAAGAGCGCGGCTACGACCCGGTCGATCCCGATCCTGCCGGCGGCCGCGAACCCCAAGGCCAATGGCACAGAGGCCAACGGCACAGAGGCCAACACCCCCACGGCCTAGCAGCCTCCACAATCAGATCGGTACGAGAGTGAACTCGAGCCTTCCACTAGCTCGTCGTAGTAACACGCTGAGCTCATCGCTCGGCCTCGGCGAAAAGCTGTTCGCCTCGAGTAGCGAACGCCGCTTCGCCGACGCGATCTCCGAGGGACTCGACCAGGTTGAAGCCGGCCTGCTGTCAGAGATGTCGTTCACCGACGACCTCGCCGACGTCACGAGCCGCTACCTGCTCGAAGCCGGTGGCAAGCGCGTTCGCCCAGTACTCACCCTGCTCACCGCCCAGCTCGGAAGCGGAAACAACCCGGACGTCATCCGCGCCGCGATGGCGATCGAGATCACCCACCTCGCCTCGCTGTACCACGACGACGTCATGGACGAAGCGGCGATGCGCCGCGGCGTTCCCTCGGCCCAGTCGGTCTGGGGCAACTCGGTCGCTATTCTCACCGGCGACCTGCTGTTCGCCCGCGCATCGAAGCTCGTCGCCGGAATGGGCGAGCAGGTCATCCGCCTGCAGGCAGACACCTTCGAGCGACTCTGCCTCGGCCAGCTGCACGAAACCATCGGACCGCGCGAGGGCGAAGACGCCATCGCCCACTACATCCAGGTGCTCGCCGACAAAACCGGATCGCTCATCGCCGCCGCCGCCCAGGTGGGCGTCATGCTGTCGGATGCCCCGGCCGAGTACCGCGAACCGGTCGTCGAATTCGGCGAGAAGATCGGCGTCGCCTTCCAGCTCATCGACGACGTCATTGATCTCTCGTCGCGCACGGACGAAACCGGCAAGGTCGAGACCGGCAAGGTCGCCGGTACCGACCTGCGCGCCGGCGTCGCAACCCTTCCGCTGCTGTACCTGCGCCACGACGCGGCGACCGACGCGGATGCCGCAGCGCTGCTCGCGCGGATCGAACGCGACATCGACCCGTCGAACGACGGGGCGGACGACTCCGACCTCACGGCGGCAATCGCTGAGCTGCGCGACCACGAAGTAACGAAGCGGACCCTCGACGAGGCGCACCGGTGGTCGAGCGACGCCGTTGCATCCCTCGATCCTCTTCCCAAGGGTCCCGTCAAGAAGGCGCTCACGCGGTTCGCCGCAACCATCGTCGAGCGCAACAACTGATACCTGTAAAAAACTAAAGACAAAGGAACTCCATGACCAAGCTTCGCCTGGCCATCGTCGGAGCGGGACCGGCAGGCATCTACGCCGCCGACATCCTGCTCAAAGCGGAAAAGCAATTCGACGTCTCGATCGATCTTTTCGAACAGCTCCCGGCTCCCTACGGACTCGTCCGCTACGGAGTCGCCCCCGACCACCCGCGCATCAAGGGGATCATCAACGCCCTTCGCGAGGTTCTCGACTCCGGCCAGATTCGCCTGTTCGGCAACGTGCTGTTCGGTCGTGACATCACCCTCGACGACCTCAAGAAGCACTACAACGCCGTCATCTTCTCGACCGGTTCGATCCGGGATGCCGCGCTGAACGTTCCCGGAATCGAGCTCGAGGGAAGCTACGGTGCAGCCGACTTCGTCAGCTGGTACGACGGCCACCCCGACTTCCCCCGCGAGTGGCCGCTCGACGCGTCATCCGTCGCCGTCATCGGTAACGGAAACGTCGCGCTCGACGTCGCCCGCATGCTCGCGAAGCACGCGGACGACCTGCTGCCGACCGAGATCCCGGATAACGTCTACCAGGCACTCAAGGCGTCGCCCGTCACCGACGTGCACGTCTTCGGTCGTCGCGGCCCCGCCCAGGTGAAGTTCTCGCCGCTCGAGCTCCGCGAACTCGGCGAGCTGAACGACGTCGACATGATCGTCTACGACGAGGACTTCGACTACGACCAGGCCTCGAAAGACGCGATCGCCAGCAACAAGCAGGTCTTCGTGATCGACAAGGTGCTTACCCAGTGGCGCGCCCGCGAGACCGGCGCAGCCTCCCGCCGCCTGCACCTGCACTTCCACGCCAAGCCGCTCGAGATCACCGCGGATGACAACGGCCGCGTCGCGTCGATCAAGTACGAGCGCACCGAGCCCGACGGTTCGGGCGGAACCCGCGGCACCGGCGAGATCCGCGAGATCCCGATCCAGGCGCTCTACCGCGCCGTCGGCTACTTCGGCTCGCCGCTCGACGGTGTTCCGTTCGACGAGAAGCGCGGAGTCATCCCGAACCGCGAGGGCCAGGTGCTCGACGACAACGACGAGCAGGTCTACGGCGTCTACGCGACCGGCTGGATCAAGCGCGGTCCGGTTGGCCTCATCGGTCACACCAAGAGCGACGCGATGGAAACCATCAAGCACGTCATGAACGACCAGGCCAACTGGTGGGCGCCCTCGCACCCCGAAGAGGACGCGGTCACCGCGCTGCTCTCGGAGCGCGGTGTCGAGTTCACCAACCTCGACGGCTGGCACAACCTCGACGAGCACGAGAAGGCGCTCGGTGAGCCGCACGGCCGCGTTCGCATCAAGGTCGTCGACCGCGACGCGATGGTCAAGGCGTCGAACCCGGCCTAGCAATGGACGCTGCGGGGGACGTCGGGTGGGAGCCCGACGTTCTCGGTGCCGGTTTCGAGCGGATGACGCTGCCGCTCGAGCCGGACGCGCAGGGCGCGGTGGTGGCGACCGTGGTTCGCTACGTGCCGGCCCCGGCCCGGGAATCCCTGCTCGACCGGGTCCTTCGGCGACGCCCGGAACCCGGAGTCGCCGCGGGAGCAGCGGTGCTGTACCTGCACGGCTGGTCGGACTACTTCTTTCAAAAGCACCACGCCGAGTTCTGGCACCGGGCCGGCGCCGACTTTTACGCGCTCGATCTTCGCAAGTACGGGCGCAGCCTTCGGCCAGGCCAGACGCCCGGGTACATCACCGACCTGAAGACCTACGACGAAGACATCGAAGCGGCGATCGCCGTCATTGGTGCCGACCGGCCGCTCATTCTCGTCGGGCACTCGACCGGCGGACTGACCCTGAGCCTGTGGGCGGCGCGAAACCCCGGTCGCTTCTCCTCCCTCGTGCTCAACAGCCCGTGGCTGGAGTTTCAGGGTAACCAGGCCGGGCGCCTTGCCATCGCGCCGGTTGTCGGCCTCGGGGCCCGCTACCGGCCGCTGGAGCGCCTGCCATCGGTCGACCTCGGCTTCTACACGCGAACGGTGTCGTCGCGATTCGACGGCGAATGGGACTACTCGGCAGAATGGCGTCCGGATCACGGCTTCGACGTACACCCGGCCTGGCTCAACGCGATCCTCGAGGGGCACGCCGCCGTTGCCCTCGGCCTGAGAATCGATGCGCCGGTGCTCACGATGCTGTCGGCTCGCAGTTCACTGCTGCCGCGCTGGGCGCCGGGAATGGCTGAGTCAGACACGGCGATCGACGTCGAGATCGTCGCCCAGCGTTCGCTGCGACTCGGTCCGCTCGTGACCGTACTGCGGCTGGACGGGGCGCTGCACGACGTCTTCCTGTCGAAGGGTCAGGTGCGCGAGCGTGCGTTCGCCGAACTCGAACGCTGGCTGCGCGGGTATGCCCGCTAGCGGCATCCGCTCTGTGACTGCTGGTGCCGTGACTGCTGGTGCCGTGACCGCTGGTGCGGCGGCTACTGGACCGTTGCGGTGAGCCTCGCGACGTTGTCGAGTACCTTCGAGCGCAGCGGCTGCTTCTGCCAGTCGTCGAGGGTGAGCTCGCGGCTCACTGCGCGGTAGCTCGCCTCGACCTCGCGCAGCTGGTCGACGAAGCTCTTGCCGTGCACCATGACCGAGATCTCGAGGTTGAGGCTGAACGAGCGCATGTCCATGTTGCTCGAGCCGACCACCGCGACCTGGTCGTCGATCGTGAAGTGCTTGGCGTGCAGCACGGTCGGTGATTTGTACAGCCAGATGCGGACGCCCGCGCGCAACAGGGCCTCGTAGTAGCTGCGCTGTGCGTGGTAGACGACCGGCTGGTCACCGATCTCCGATACGAAGAGTTGCACGTCGAGGCCGCTCTGCGCGGCGGTGGTGATGGCGTAGAGCATCGACTCGTCGGGAACGAAGTACGGGCTCGTGATGATGATCTTCTCCTGCGCGCTGTAGAGCAGCGAGTTGAATAGGCGCAGGTTGTTCTCGCCGTCGAATCCCGGTCCGCTCGGAACCACCTGGCAGTCGAGCAGGTCACGCTGGATGTCGGGGTCGGGTGGGCTCACTTCGCGCTCGAGCAGCTCGTTCGTCTCGCTGTACCAGTCGGTGATGAAGAGGGCATCGATTCCCGCGACGATCGGGCCTTCGAACCGCACCATGAGGTCTTTCCACTGCAGGCCGCGTCGACGGTTCGAGCGCTTGTTGTAGCTGCGGTCGATCATGTTCTGCGAGCCGGTGTAGGCGATGGTTCCATCGATCACGAGCAGCTTGCGGTGGTTGCGAAGGTCGGGGCGCTGGAACTTGCCCCGGAACAGCTGGATGGGCAGCATGAGCTGCCACTTGACTCCGGATCGGCGGAGCTTGCGGATGGTGCGGTAGTAGTGCGGTGAGCGCCAGGACGCGACGTGGTCGAGCAGCACGCGAACGGTCACCCCGCGCTCGACGGCCGCGGTCAGGGCCTCGAAAAACGGGACGGTGGTGCGGTCGAACGCGATGATGTAGAACTCGGCGTGAACGAACGTGCGGGCCTTGTTCACGGCATCCGTCATCGCTGCAAACGACTCGGCGTAGTCGGGGTACAGCTTCGCGGAGTTGCCCCCGACGATCGGCATTGCACCGAGCTTGCGGTTGAGCTCGACGATGGGCTCGAGCCACTCCGGCCACTGGTCGCTGTGCTCGAGCTCGGCGAGATTCTCGACCGACTCGGTGATGTACTGGTTGATCTGGCGCTGGCGCTCCCGGCGCTTGCGCGGGAGCTTGGTGCTGCCAAACAGCAGGTAGAGGATGAACCCGATGGTCGGGATCGTCATGATGGCAAGCAGCCAGGCGGTCGCCGTCTGTGGCTTGCGATTGACCGGGACGATGACGACCGCGACGACGCGGATCAGGATGTCGATCGTCAGCAGGATCGCAGCGTAAACCGGGCCGAAACTCAGCTGCATAGGGGCCGGTTACCTGAAGTTGACGAACTGCAGGTCAACGTCGAGGTCCTTGCCCTTGAGCAGTGCCATGGTGGACTGCAGGTCGTCGCGGCTCTTTGAAGAAACACGCAGCTCGTCACCCTGGATCTGGGCCTTGACGGTCTTCGGCGCCTCGTCGCGGATGAGCTTCGCGACCTTCTTGGCGTCCTCCGACGAGATGCCGTTCTTGAGCGACACCTCGATGCGGTACTCCTTGCCGCTCGGGTACGGCTCTCCGGTGTCGAGGCTGCGCAGGCTGATGCCGCGCTTGATGAACTTGGCCTCGAGTACCTCGAGGACCGCCTTGACGCGCTCTTCGGCGCTTGCCTTGAGCAGGAGCTTCTCGCCGCTCCAGTCGACGGATGCGCCAACGCCCTTGAAGTCGTATCGCTGGGCGATTTCCTTCTGGGCCTGGTTGACGGCGTTGTCCGCCTCCATCTTGTCGACCTTGCTGACGATGTCGAATGTGGAATCTGCCATGTCCCCATGGTAGAACCTCAGGGTGCTTGCCCGTAGACACCCCCGGCTTTTCGTCGCCCTGATTGTGGTCGGACTCGGTGTTCTCGCAGCGATTATCTACCTCGCGCTCGCCCCGCTGGTGAAGCCGGCGATCAGTATTGTGACGCCGGATGCGGCCGCTCCGACCTGGGGAGTACCGGCGACGTCGCCCGTGGCCGTTGCGGACCCGGAGGGCGAGGGAATCACCGCGCGGGTGGATGCTGACTGGCTTGCGGCGACATCCGCTCGAACCGGCATCCCCTCGCGTGCGCTCGCCGCGTACGCCGGCGCGGCGCTGCTTGCGGCCGAAGAGAAGCCAGAGTGCGGGATCAGCTGGAACACGCTCGCCGGCGTCGGGTACGTCGAGAGCCGGCACGGAAGCTACGGCGGGGCGGTGATGGCCGAGGACGGCACGATCAGCCCCGGGATCTACGGGATCGCGCTCGACGGCGGAAGCACGGCGCACATTCCGGACAGCGACAAGGGAAAGTACGACGGTGACAAGCAGTACGACCGTGCTGTCGGGCCGATGCAGATGATCCCGCAGTCCTGGCGCAACTGGGATGTCGACGGTAATGGCGACGGAAAGCGCGATCCGCAGAACATCGACGACGCAGTGCTCGCCGCGACGAACTACCTGTGCCGGGCGCGCGAAGACATGACGACCGAAGATGGCTGGCGCGACACGATCGCGACCTACAACTCGGCGCCGTCGTACCTGCTGGCGGTGGCGCTTGCGGCGACCCGCTTCGGCGCCTGACTAGCGCGGGCGGGAGGTACTCGAGCGCACGATGAGCTCGAACGGCAGCGGCGTGTTGGTCGAGCGCTTGTCGCGGCGGTGCGGGTGCAGTTCGTCCATGAGGATCTCGACCGCGCGCATTCCCTGGCCAACCGGAAACTGTGCAATCGTCGAGAGACCGAAGAACGCGGCGAGTTCGTGGTCGTCGACGCCGATAACCGAGATGTCATCGGGAACACTCAGCCCGAGATCGCGTGCCGCGAGGATCGTGCCGATCGCCATTTCATCGGATGCCGCATAGACGGCGGTCGGACGCTTACGCGGATTGCCGAGCAGCTGCTTCGCCGCCCGGTAGCCGCCCTCCATGGTGAAGTCGGCGGCCTGGAAGAGTTCCGGATCGATCGGGATGCCGACCGCTTCGAGCGCTGCTTCGTACCCGACGCGGCGATTGGTCGGCAGGTGGAAGTCGCGTTCGACGTCCTGGCTTCCGCCGATGTGCGCGATCATCCGGTGGCCGAGCGAGAGCAGGTGCTCGGTGGCGAGACGGGCGACCTGGACGTCGTCGATGCTGAGCGTCTGTACGCCGGGCAGCGGGCCGCCGATACCGACGATGGGTTTTCCGAGTTCGAGCAGGCGGCTGACCTCATCGGCCGTCAGCTCGAGCGAAATCGCGATGACGGCATCCACTCTCTTGCGAAGCAGGAAGTGCTCGAAGACGCTGCGCCGTTCGTCGCCGCCGCCGCTGAGGTTGTACAGGGTGAGGTCGTAGCCGTGTCCGAGCAGTGCCTGCTCCGCGCCCTCGAGCACCGAGCTGAAGAACCAGCGGTTGAGAAACGGGACGACGACGCCGACGTTCTTGGTGCGTCCGGTCGCGAGGCCGGAGGCGTTCGACGAAACGACGTAGTCGAGTTCGAGGGCTGCGGCGAGTACCCGCTCTTTTGTCGCGGGCGAGACGTGTCCGTTGCCGCTGAGGGCCCGTGAGACGGTTGCGGTAGAAACTCCGGCAAGTTGTGCAACTTCATTAATTCCGGTCAATTCCGCACCTCCAGCGGTCGTGCCGATACTACCGGGAGGGCAATTGGAGCCGGTGTGATTTTTAGAGTGGCAAAAGTCACGCTATTCTTGTCCAGCGCGTTCGGTCAGGTGAATACACGTGGACGAAAGCGCTCTGGCTAGTTACCCAAGTGGCCAAAGGGATCTGACTGTAAATCAGACTGCATCGCATTCGGGGGTTCGAATCCCTCACTAGCCACCAGAGAATGCACCGAAAGCCCCGGCCTTGCGCCGGGGCTTTCGTGGTTCCCGGGCCCGGTCGTTCTTGCCGGTTCCAAAGCCGCCGGCGTGGCCGTGCCATGCTTGCCGTTCGCCAACGGACGGAACCCGATGACCTTCACGCCCTCGATGTTTGTGCTGCTTATCGTGCTCGTCGTCGCCGCATTGACGGTGCGCGCAGCGATCGCGCGAAAGTCGATCATCCTGGAGCCGACGTTCAATCGGCTCGCCGTCATCGGGTTCGTGCTGGCCTTCGTCGTGCCGCCGGCCGGAGTCGTCGTCAGCCACATCGCCCTCGCGCAGATCAAGCGCGCGCGTGAACGTGGGTGGGGCCTCGCCATTGCCGGGCTCTGGGTCGGCTACTGCTTCACCGTGATCCTGGCGCTCTACATCCCGCTGTTTGCGTACAGCGCATACATGAGCCGCTAGAGCCGAGCAGCGCAGGACTACCCTCGAAGGGTGACCAATTCTGTGACGAACGCCGCCCTGCTCGAGATTGCCCGCACCATCGCCCTCGAGGCCGGGGCGCTCGCCGCCCTTCGCCGCTTCGAGGGGGTATCGGTCGTCGATCGTAAGTCGTCACCGGTGGATGTCGTCACCGCGGCCGACCGCGAGACCGAGGCTTTTATTCGTGCGCGTCTCGCTGAGCTCCGTCCGGACGACGGTTTTCTCGGAGAAGAGAGCGGCGCCGGAACGAGCACGAGCGGCCTGACCTGGATTGTCGATCCGATCGACGGCACCGTCAACTTCCTGTACGGAATCCCGAACTATTCGGTGAGCATCGCCGTCGTCGAGGGCGAACCCGACCCGCTGACCTGGACCGCACTCGCCGGCGCGGTGTTCAACCCGGAGACCGGGGAGAGCTACACGGCGAGCGCCGGCGGCGGGGCATTCCTGGGCGATCGCAGACTCGAAGTTCCGGCATCCGTCGACCTGTCGCAAGCGCTGATCGCGACCGGCTTCGCCTACTCGGCCGAGGAGCGCGGGCGCCAGGGGGCGATCGTCGCCCAGCTGCTTCCCGAGGTGCGCGACATCCGGCGGATGGGCACGTCATCCCTCGACCTGTGCGCCGTCGCAACCGGGCGCGTGAACGCGTACTACGAGTGGACGCTCAGCCCCTGGGACCACGCGGCGGCCGCCCTCATCGCCCGCGAGGCCGGCGCGACCGTCAAGGGACGAGCGGATGCCGCCCCCAGCCGCGACTTCATTCTTGCGGCCGCACCCGAACTCGCGATCGTGCTCGAAGCGAAACTGCTCGCGCTGGGAGCGTGACGCACAGCCTGCCGCCGGAGCGGGCGAAGGGTGGCCCTTCAATGGGCAAAGCGCTATCGTTTATGAATCCGTTACTTGGCCCAGTGGGGGGCGCCGTAACGAACCCGAAGAAGTTCCGTACTACCTACCCGAAGAACCCGCGCCTCGAGCGCAGGTTTTAGAGGAGCACTCGCGATGACTCTACGTTCACGTAGCGCTGCGACGACGGAATCTGCGGCCCTCGGAGGTCGTACCGAGTGACGACGGATCTCACCACCCAGCCAGCGCAGCAGCTCACCCGGCGCCAGTTGCGCGACAACGAGCGCGCACGCGTAGTGCCGATTCCGGCCCCGAGCGTCGCCGTTCAGGCGGAGATCCCGGCGCCCGCTCAGACGGCATCGTCAGCCCAGTCGACGGCACCTCAGGCCACGGCGCCGGAGTCAACGGCACCGCAGGCGTATGACCCACGCACGTTCGCTCCTCTTGTTAGGAACGATCAGTTTGTTGGCAACGATCAGTCCAGCCCGGTGACTCCGGCTCCCATGGCTCCTGCTGCTCCCGCGGTGCAGCCGAGTTACTCCGACTTCGGCGAGTTCGACCAGGTGCGCAGCCGCCGTCCTTCCCGCTCGGCGGTCGCCGCCGCCGGCGCGGTCACCCGCCCGCCAGCTCGAATCGAATCACCGAAGGCAGCGCGCGGCTGGCGCAGGCGAGTGGCATCCAAGATCTTCTCGACTGCAGCGCTGCTCTTCGCGGGGGCGCTGCTGGTCGGTTCGTCGGTTCCGGCAAACGCGTTCTTCTTCGGCGGAACCCCACAGCCGACGGCTGACGGCTACGCGATCATGGCGGTCGGCGAGCAGCAGCTCGCCGTATCGCCGGAAGACGTTCTCGCCGGCGACATCGACCGCAATACCTACAAGGTGACCTCCGCCGCCGAGATGCTGGCGGCCAAGTACGGCAACGTCAGTAACAACTTCGAGGTGACCAAGGGCGCCATCCGCTGGCCGTTCCCGTATTCGGTGACGACGAGTGACGGATTCGGACCGCGCGCTGCCCCATGCGGCGGTTGCTCGACGTTCCACAACGGGCTCGACTTCCTTCCCGGTGCCGGAACCCCGATCTACGCTGTCGCCGACGGTGTCGTCTCGTTCCACGCGATGGATGGCACGCTGGGCAACAAGGTTGTTATCGACCACGTGATCAAGGGTCAGGTCGTGCAAAGCGTCTACGCCCACATGGCGGGCGACTCCAGCGCGCTGCAGGTCGGCGACACGATCAAGGTCGGCGACTTCGTCGGCCTGGTCGGTTCGACCGGCCTTGCGACCGCACCTCACCTGCACCTCGAGATCCACCTCAATGGCGTCCCGGTCAATCCGTTCAGCTGGCTGACCGCCAACGCGAAGTAGCCCTTCCCCGCTTAGGCCGACTTGCCCACTTTTGCCCCGAAATCGGGCGATTCCGGGGCAAAAGTGGGCAACTCGGTGAACTGTTTGCCTAGTGGGCGGGGGCGCTGAGCCAGACGGTCGTGTCGCCGGGCAGGATGCTGCCGGAGACGGGTCCGCTCGCGAGGGTGATCGTTCCGGTCGGCAGCTCGATCGGCACCGAGCCGGTGTTCGCCACAACGATGACGTCACCGTTGCGGAACGCCACGACTGCCTCGCCGAGCCCGGTCACCCACTCGACCGAGCCGAAGCCGAGGTCGTTGTCGTGGCGTAGAGCGAGCGCCTCGCGGTACAGCTCGAGCGTCGAACCCTCGACGCCGATCTGCGCCTCGCGCGCGTAGGGCGCCCAGTCGTCGGGCTGCGGAAGCCAGCTCTCGCCGGTCGGGCTGAACCCGTACGCCGGGGCGTCGGCATCCCACGGAATCGGCACGCGGCATCCGTCCCGTCCGTAACGCTCGCCGTTGGTGCGGAACCAGGTCGGGTCCTGGCGTGCGTCATCCGGAAGGTCGATGACCTCGGGAAGACCGAGCTCCTCGCCCTGGTAGATGTACGCGCTGCCGGGAAGCCCGAGCATAAGAGCGGATGCCGCCCGCGCGCGCTGCAGGCCGACAGCCCGGTCCGGAAGGCCGGCTGACTTGGGTCCGATACCGGCACCCTGCGGGTTCTCGGCGGTCAGGGCCAGTCGCGAAGCGTGACGGACAACGTCGTGGTTCGAGAGCACCCAGGTGCTCGGGGCGCCGACGCCCTCGAACGCGGCTATCGACTCGTCGACGATGCGGCGAAGCGCCTGCGCGGTCCACGGCGTCTCGAGGTAGGAGAAGTTGAACGCCTGGTGCATCTCGTCCGGGCGAACCCAGCGCGCGAGCTTGGCGAGCGGCTCGACCCACGCCTCGGCACACAGCACGCGGTCACCCTCGTACTCGGCGAGCACGTTATGCCAGTCGCGGTAGATCTCGTGCACGCCGTCCTGGGCCCAGAACGGAGCGACATCCTCGTGGTCGCTGATGCCGGGCTCGAGCGAGACGCCGTCGGCCGAGACACCGCTTCCGCCCATGCTTCCGCCGGGCTTCGGTGTGTAGTCCGGAAGCCCCTCGGCCTTGATCATGCCGTGGGCGACATCCACCCGGAAGCCGTCGACTCCGCGGTCGAGCCAGAAGCGCAGGATTTCGCGGAACTGCTCGCGCACCCACGGGTTGGTCCAGTCGAGGTCGGGCTGCGACGTGTCGAACAGGTGCAGGTACCACTGGCCCGGAGTGCCGTCAGCGTTGGTGATGCGGGTCCAGGCCGGGCCGCCGAAGACGGATTCCCAGTTGTTCGGGGCGATCTCACCGTTCTCGCCCTTGCCGTCGCGGAACATGTAGCGACCGCGCTCGGGGGATCCCTCGGGGGAGGCGAGGGCCGCCTTGAACCAGGCGTGCTGGTCGGAGGAGTGGTTCGGAACGATGTCGACGATGACCCGCAGTCCGAGTTCGTGCGCGAGGTTCTGCATGACCTCGAAGTCGTCGAGGGTTCCGAACAGCGGGTCCACGTCGCAGTAGTCGGCGACGTCGTAGCCGGCGTCGTTCTGCGGGGAGGTGTAGAACGGCGAGAGCCAGATGGCGTCGACCCCGAGGGCCGCGAGGTGCGGAAGCCTCTCGGTGATTCCGGGCAGATCGCCGATTCCGTCGCCGTTCGAGTCCGCGAACGAGCGCGGGTAGATCTGGTAGATCACCGCACTCCGCCACCACTCGGTGGGAGAGGATGTCGCAGAATCCTGCGGAATGGGGTTGAAAGTGGCCTCGGGCTCAGGAGCGCTCGCGATAGTCATGGTCGCCACTTTACCGATCGGACCCCCAAATTGTGTAAGCGGTTGCAGCCGGTATCCTGAACTGAAGTTGCTGGCCCTCCGGCTGGCCCGTCAGCGATGCGCGGCCAGGCCGCCGGAACGGTGAAGTGAATGACTCGAGCCATCGACGGTGCAACGGCGCATCTTTCCCAGCTGCCCCACCACGACGGTTCGCCGCTCTACGTCTCCACCCAGGCGCCCGAACTGGGCGACATCGTTCGCGTTCGAGTGCGCATCCCGCGCGGTTTCGGAGTCGCCGAGGTCCACGCCCGGTCGAACCCCAACCGCGAACCGCTGTTCTCGCCCGCCGTGAACATCGGCGAGATCGACGGCTGGGACTGGTGGGAAGCCCCGGTCACGGTCGAAAACCCGGTGCACGGTTACCGCTTCCTGCTGACCTTTGACGATGGCGGGTTCGCCTGGCTCTCAGCCGCGGGGTACTCGACGATCGAAACGCTCGACTCCACCGACTTCAAACTCGTCACCTACCCCGAGCCGCCGGCCTGGGCGAAGTCCACCGTGCTGTACCAAATCTTTCCCGACCGCTTCGCGAGAAGTGAAAAAGCGGATGCCCGGGAGTTGCCCCCGTGGGCAGAACAAGCCGACTGGGGCGACGAGCCGATCCACATCGGTCCGTCCATCGGCCGCCAGTTCTACGGGGGAGACCTCGCCGGTATCGGCGAGCACCTGAACCACCTGGTCGACCTCGGCGTCACGATGATTTATCTGACACCGGTCTTTCCGGCGCACTCCAACCACCGCTACGACGCACTCTCGTTCACCCACGTCGACCCGCTGCTCGGCGGCGACGAAGATCTCATCGCGCTCATCGAGGCCGCGCACGAGCGCGGGCTCACCGTGATCGGCGACCTCACCTCGAACCACTCCGGCGACGCGCACGAGTGGTTCACCTCGTCGCACCTGAACCCGGGTGCGCCGGAGAGCGAGTTCTACTACTGGCGCGACGATGAACAGCGCAGCTACGAGTCCTGGCTCGGCTACGAGAGCCTTCCGAAGTTCAACTGGAACTCCGGCGAACTCCGCCGACGCTTCATAGAGGGCGACGACTCGATCGTCGCGCGCTGGCTCAAAGCGCCGTACAACCTCGACGGCTGGCGCATCGACGTCTCGAACATGACCGGACGCTACCTCGACGAGGACCTCAACCTCGACGTGCGGCGCATCATCCGCAAGACCATGATCGACGTGAACCCCGACACGATCCTGCTCGGGGAGTCGACCAACGACGCCTCCGTCGACTTTCAGGGCGATGCCTGGCACGGGGCGATGACTTACGCGAACTTCACTCGTCCGCTGTGGGGCTGGCTGTCGATTCCGGGTATGCCTGCCGGCGGTGGACTCGGGATGCCGCGGGCGCGGATTCCCGCCTATTCGGCCGAGCAGTTCTACGACGCGCACGCACAGTTCTCGGCCGGATTCCCGTGGCGGGTTCGCCTGCACAACATGAACGCGCTCGACACGCACGACACCCCGCGCTTCCAGACCCACGCGCTGCCGGGCTCCGTGCCGGTCGCCCTCGGTCTCTCGGTGACGCTTCCCGGCATCCCGGTGGTCTTCGCCGGCGATGAGTTCGGGCTGGTCGGCGATGACGGCGAGCACTCGCGCACCCCGATGCCGTGGTCACGCCTCGACCCGGACTCCGACGATGCTGCAGCCGACAAGGCCCTCGCTCGCGAGAGAGTGGACCTGTACTCGCAGCTCATCCACCTGCGGCGCGAGCATCCGGCGCTGAACGGCGGCGGCATCCGCTGGCTGCATGCGGCGAATGACGTGCTCGTGTTCGTGCGCGAGTCGGCCGAGGAGTCGATCCTCGTCGTCGCTGCGCGAAGCGACTACTCGGTGTCATTGCCAGCGGATGTCTCGACCGGGCTTCCCCGCGCGATCTGGGGTGAGGGTGCGGCATCCATCGAAGACGGTGTGCTGTGGCTCGAGGGCCGGGGTCCGTCGTTCACGGCGTTCGAACTGCCCGGGGTAGAGCTGCCCGAGTTCTAGGCGGCCTCCCGGTCGACCCGGATCTGGCTTGTCATGTCTCTCCTCACCCGCCCCCCGCGTACCCCGAATTGGCGGTATCGGGGTACAGCATCCGTCCCGTAGTCTCGCCGCATGAGCGTGAAGCGAGCATTCCTTATCGCGCCGGTGTCGAGCCTGTTGATCGCCGAACCGAGCGTCGAATCGCAGCTGGTTACTGAGGCGAACGTACCCGAACTCGCCCAGCTTTACATCGACGCGTACCGGAATTCGGTCGACGATGTCGGGCTGTCGGTTCAGGATGCCCGCGGCAGGCTCTCCGGACTCGCTGCCGGCGGGGCCGGCGAACTGCTGCCGGGCGGCTGGCGCGCGATCTACGCCGGCTCGCCGACGCCGGTCAGTGCGATCCTGTGCACCGAATGGCGCGGAACCCCGTTTATCGCCGAGCTGATGACCCTGCCGGCGCATCGCAATCGCGGATTCGCGAGTTCGCTGATCCGCGAGGTCGCTCTCAGCGTCGCCGCCCGTGGCGGCAGCGCTATCGGCGTGATGGTGCACCGCGAGAATGCAGCGCTCGCGCTATGTGCCGAACTCGGATTTCAGGAACTGGTCGTTCCGAGCGGCGTGAGCTGATGGCATCCGCTCGGTATTTTCCGCGCGTGCTGACGACCGTCGGGTAGCGTTCGCCCGCGGTGTGCAAAAAGCACCTCTCGCGGATGCTAGTCTCTTACGGTGCCAAAGCGGCGCGACGCCTACGGGCCCGCCCGCATAGTGCGCCCCCTTAGCTCATTGGTAGAGCACTTCCTTGGTAAGGAAGAGGTAGTGGGTCCGATTCCCACAGGGGGCTCGATCATCCTTATGAGGATGTCGAGGCTGAGTAGCTCAGTTGGTTAGAGCGCACGACTCATAATCGTGAGGTCGCGGGATCGTGCCCCGCCTCAGCTACCAGCAAAGCCCCGGATTTCCGGGGTTTTTTGCGTTTCTGAGCATCGAGGTTCGACAGCCGCATGGAAGAACACGAGACACTGCCCGGATTCAGCCGGCCCGAGTTCGAACCGATGATCTTTACCGACGCGGCAGGGAACGTGATTCCCTATGGCGATCGGTGGGACGACGAAGACGCGCCGTCCGAGAGCTACGACTCGAGCGATCATCTCGAACGATTTGCTCCCATCCACGACGTCGCGGACGCCCTCATCGATCATTTGGTGCGCACGTACGTGGTTGCCCGCGATGAAAATATTGCGCACCTCAGCGACCTGATCCGCCTTCCGAGCGGTGCGTCCCGAGCGGTGCGGCTGCAACCGACCGATGACACCTGCACGCCTGTGACTCTGGTCTTTACGGACTTTCCGGCTGTTGTTGGGCACGCGGGTTGGAGCCTCGAGACGTTCCTCCCCGATTGCGGGTGCGACGCGTGCGATGAGACCTGGGAATCGTCGGCTGACGGGTTGGAGTCCTGGGTCGACAGTGTCGTGAACGGGCACGTCGTCGAATCATTTGGACCGTCTGCTGCGGGTGAGCACCGGACTACCATTCGTGACCGGGACGGCAACCTCATTGGCGAGCGGCGGAGTGGAGGGATCGATCCGGAACTTTTTGTCGCCACCCCGCTTCGGGAGCAGGACCTGCCCCTAACCGTCTCGTGGAAGCCGTGGCCGCGCCGAGCGGATTCGCCGACTGGACAGCGTCGACTGTTCACTCCCTGACAACACCGTCCGAGTCGCAAGAATGGTGGCTCTCCTGCCGTGCCGCAGACGTAGTCTCGCCCCATGACCGATGAGAAGAACAACCAGCAGACCTCCTCGAGCGCTCCGGACGGATCCACGGACATCTCCGAAGAAGAGAAGGCTCGAACCGCGGCGCTGAGCGATGGAACCGGAAACGACGGCGACAGCGACGAAAACAGCGACACCGCATCCGGTGGGACTCCCGAATGACCACCGCTGACCGCACCAACGACAGTGCAGCCGGCGAGGCGAGCCCGGTAAAGCCGGAAGACATCGACCTCGAGAACGGAACGGAGACCGACGGCACCCCCGTCGAGAACCCCTCCGGCTAGCTCACGGAGCGGGCACGGGTCTAGGGCCGACTACCGTCCAAGGGTCCGCCGTCGAGAGTTGCAAGCAACGCAGCCACGTCGTCGAACACCTCTGCCGCGCCGGCTGACAGCAGTTCTTCGCGTCCGAAACCGCCGCTGAGCACGCCGATAGCTGCGACGCCGGCTCGCTGCGCCGCCTTCATGTCCCAGACCGAATCGCCGACCATGACCGCATCCTCGGCGCGCACTCCCGCCTTATCGAGGGCCACCTGGATGATGTCCGGGTGCGGTTTGGCGGTGCCGACATCTTCCGATGAGGTGACGGCGTGAACCGACGAGTCCGTGCGCAGGACCGTGAGCAGGGTCCGGAGCTCGTCCTCGGGAGCGGATGTCGCCAGCACGACCCGGATTCCCCGCCGGTTGAGCTCTGCGATGAGTTCGCGGGCGCCGCCGATCGGCCGCAGCCGGGAAGCCATGTCAGCGTAGAGGCGTCCGTGCTCCTTTTTCGCGGCTTCGCCAATGATCTCCGACTCGTCACCGAGCAGGTCGTCGAGCAACATGGCGGAATCCATCCCGATTGAGCGGTGGATTCTCCAGACGTCTACCGGATGGCCGACCGAGCGAAACGCTCGATCCCAGGCGTCGATGTGCAGGTAGTTCGAGTCGACGAGAGTGCCGTCGATGTCGAAGAGCACGGCGAACGAACCGGTCGCGTTGTCTGAGGTCATTCCGCAAGCAAACCGCAGCTGCGACGAGTGCGGCAGTGCGCGAGCGATCTCCACCCCGAATGCACAGCCGACGGTAGTCAACGCATAGACGTGACGTTCCCTCGACCCCGATAGGCTTGGCCGAGTCCCGGCCAGAGATCACTGCGAATCGAGCACACATGCCCAGCCCCACGACCTCTTTCCGACTGCTGTCGGGACTGGTTGCGCTCGCCGCGACCGCGCTGGTGCTGGGCGGATGCTCGTTGCTGCCGTCGACATCCGCTGGCCCGGTTGAAATCACGCCGACTCCGGCGGCCCTGCCCGTGCCGGACGGCGCGAAGACCATCGAAGAGGCGTGGGAAGTGCTCGGCTGTTCGGTCGAAGATGGCACTGCGAAGAAGATCATCGAGACGGACTACGTCACCGATCGCACAGCGACCTGCGATCCGTGGGACGACCTGGATGCGACCGTCGGTTTCTATCAGGTGCCGGATGCTGAGTCGATGGTCTTCCTGGTCGAGCGAGCCATGGCGGAGTTCCCGCCGGAGTCACTGTTCGTGGATGGGCTGGTGCTGGTTCGGGCAATCGATGAGCCGGCGACCGAGCGCCTCAAGCCGCTGTACGACCAGTACGAGTAGCGCCGCAGTGTCTGGCTAGACGTATGGCACAGCCGAGTTGTAGGCGTCGAAGAACGCTCGCATGAACGTAGTGTTGCTGTCGGATTCCGACTCGGTGGCGGCCATTTTCGAACTCACATAGACCTGACCGCCCAAGAGGAAGTCATAGCAACTGGTGATCGTCGCGGTGGTCCGGCACGTTGGTTCCGCTTGCGCTTCTCCCTGTTCGAAGCCGGAGATGATGTCAATCAACCCGAGAGTGATATCGCCGTCCGTTCCCGCCGCGGCGATAGCCCCGCAGTACATGTCGTCGTACTTGTGCAGCGCCTCGAAGCCCTCGGGGCTCGCGTAGTGCGCGTAGATAGTTCCGTCACCTTCTTCCCAGGTGGACAACACGTCGCCCGCGCACGTCAACGAGTATTCCTCCAGCGTTGCGGGGGTGACCAATCGGTAGATTCCCACTGATTCCGGGGCCGAGTTATAGCCGCTGGAGAAAAGTGGTCCGACTTCCACATTGATGTCTGCACTCGATGGGCTGTCGCTCCCGCTGGGATCGACTTCTTTCGTGGCTTCCTCGATCTGATCGCAAACGAGGGCATCCACCGGCTTGGATGGGTCACATGTTGCCTGAGCTGATGATGAGGGTGAAGGAGAGGTTTGAGCGCTGCAGCCACTCGCTAGCAAGGGCAGCAGGACGATGGCGACCGACAGAGTGGCAAGAGCAATGGGGCGGGGGGTCATCTGGTCCTCGTCACGTCAGCGGTCGAATTCCGCTCAGCATAGAGGCTGGGCATGACTCAATTGTGGCGACACCCGACTCGGTGGTTCGTTTTGGCTGATTCCGCGCTCAGCGCTCTCTTGAACGGAGTGACCTGTGACGGGCTAGTGCGGACGCGCGACTGCGATCGCCGCAACAATCCTCGTCACGCCGAAATCCCAGGCGTCGTCGACGTTGCCACCGAGGTTGAAGCCGCTGTTGAGTTCCATGCTGACGAAACCGGCGGCCCAGGCGGTCAGGGTGCGAGCGGCCTCGAGCGCGTGAGCCTCGCCGGCGAGAGCTCGGGCGACACGGAGCATGGGTGCGCTGGCTGCGATCGCGAACTCGGTGCTTGCGACCGGGGTGCCGGCGCCGGGGGTCATTACCAGCTGGAACGCGGCCGGGCGCTCGTGGCCGAACGCACGGAACCGGTCAGCGAGCTCGCGGGGGTCGGCTGCGGCATCCAGTCGTTCCGCCAGATCAGTCAGTGTTGCCTCTGCGACCAGTTGGATGAGCCGGTCGCGACCCTGCACTCGCTTGTAGAGGGAGGGCGCGCGAACGCCGACGCGATGAGCGACCGCCTGCATGGTGAGGCTGGCGAGGCCGTCCTGTTCGAGCAGGTCACGGGCGGCAATGACGATCGCCTCGAGGGAGGTGCGGTCTGGCGTAGGCATGGTCCCAGTATAGCTATTGACAATAGCCATGATAGCTATGTAGCGTAGCCATCATGGAACTCAGTCCTTCACTCCACCGCATCGGCAACGACATCGTCGCCGTCTACCTCGTCGAAACTCCCGAGGGCATTACCGTCATCGACACCGGTCTCGCCGGTCACTGGAACGACCTGCTCGACGAACTCGAGTCGATGGGCCGCTCCATCGCCGACGTCAAGGGCGCGATCCTCACTCACGGTGACTCCGACCACATCGGCTTTGCCGAGCGCTTGCGAAGCGAGCGGGGCGTGCCCATCTACGTTGGCGCCGGCGACGCCGACCGGGCGAAAGGTCTCTCCAAGTCGAAGACCGCCTGGCCGTCGATGAAGCTCGGCCCACTGCTCGGGTTCATCGGATATTCGATGCGCAAGGGCGGACTGCGCACGAGTTATCTGACGGATGTCGTTGAAGTTCACGACGGTGACACGCTCGACCTGCCCGGTGCGCCGCAGATCATCGGGCTTCCCGGGCACTCCGAGGGCAGCATTGCGATCTATGTGCCGCTGGTCGATGCAGTGTTCGTCGGCGACGGACTCACCACTCGCCACGTGCTCACCGGCAAGGTCGGCCCGCAGCCCGCGCCGTTCACTGACGAGCCCGACCGTGCGATTGCGTCGTTGTCCGCCCTCGTCGCCACCGGCGCGAAGTGGGTACTGCCCGGCCACGGTGCTCCGTGGAGCGGCGGTGTTGCGGCTGCGGTTGACGCGGTCGAGGCTGCAGCGCGGGAGTTGAAGTAACCGCGGGAGTTGGACTAACGAGGACTAGAAGCGGAAGGGTTCGATCGCCCTGGTCATTAGCGCCCGGTTCGCGCCGAGTGCCCGCCAGGTCTGGGTCGGATCGACGTGGAACGGTGCGAGGAGCCAGGGCGTTCCATTGAGCATCTTGAGTTCGTAGCCCGAGTATTCAAGGAACTTGTGATGCGCCGGACAGATCAGGACTCCGTTCGAGACTTCCGTTTTGCCACCCTGTGAGTATTCGAGCACGTGGTGGGCGTCGAGCCAACCCGGCGGAGCGCAGCATCCCGGCCAGATGCACTGGTGTCCGTCGCGGACGATGATTTGTTGTCGCATTCTGGCTGGAAAGAACCGTTGCCGCGGTGCGGTCGCGATGAGCGCTCCGTTCTCGTCGAGCACGATCGGTGTGAATCCGGCTTCATCGGCCATTTCACGCACTGTTTTCGCTGAGACGGGCTCGGTAATACCGTCTATCCAGCCGACGCCTCGCCCGGACTGGAAGTCACTCGCCGTGATCACGACGTTGACGGTGGCGAGGCTGCGGCATCCGCTGTCTCCGGTCTCCTTCGACCGGAGGCCGGCGCGAATGTTGCCGATCAGCACGTCGTATTGGCGCTGGACCCTGGTTCGTGGGTCACGGAAGACCTCTTCGAATTCACCTTTCTCGTTTTCGACGAAGGACGTGTTCGCGTCGCGTTCCTCGTCAGAGAGGAAGCGCGGTTTGGTTCCGAACTTCGCTGACTCGTCCCACATGCTCTGGATCAGGGCGAGGTCGGGGCTCGTGACCAGGAGTGTGATCGGCGTGAGGCCCTCGGAGCATTCCCCGGCTCTGGCGCTGCGCTTCGTCCACGCTTTTTCGTCGCGGGGTTCGGTGCCGTCGGGGTCGAGCGCCGCGCGCCAGGCCTCGGCCTGGGTGCGAACGAGGTCTGCCGATAGCGACGCGGCCGATTTGACCAGCGCTTCTTCGGCTGCTCGGATGCCCTCCGGAGCCGCATGGTTGCGGGCTGCCGAGTCGAGAATGCGGGTGACGTGTGCTGCGGCGTCGATTCCCATCCCGCCCGCGCTCATTGCCGCCCCGACGAGAGGGAACTCCGCCTCGAGCAGGTACCCGTCGAATCCGCTCCGCGGGCGTACCCGCCGTCCGAGCACCACCCGGCGACGAGCTTCGCTGGCGGAAGTGCGTGTGAGCTGCTCGATGAACGAGACCGCCCGCTTCTGGCCGTGTCGAAAGGCGAGCCCGGCGGATCCGAGTTCGTCGCGAGAGCGCTCGTCGATCTCAGCCGCGGTCTGCACTCGCACGGTGTCGAGCAAACGCCCGACCTGCTCGGCCTGTTCGCAGGCTCCGACCAGAACCTCGTCGGGAAGTTCGGCGAGAGGCAGGGCTGCCAGTTCGCTCAGCGCGGCCTTCGCCTGCGCCAGTGCTTCCATCGGGTCCGTCATGCAAGAAGTATGGATGCACCCACCGACATTGCGTTTGTGCTGATCAGAGCCGGTATTTGCTGTGGATAACCCGAATTGCGATGACCTGTGGAGGAATGGATGTCGTGCGCTGGCCTGCGAAATGTCGCCGGGTGAGCCTGTCGACACCTCGGTGTCGCGCGGGAGATTTCGACAGGCTCAACCAGCGGGAGCGCTCGCTAGACCGTCGCCAGCTCCGGCTCGACGAGCTCTGCATCCACCGGCATCCGCCTGGGGCGCGGGCGAGCGAGTACCGGCACGAGGGCGCCGCCGACCGCAAGGGCGGCCCCGACGATAAACGCCGTCGTGTAGCCGCTCTCAATCGGAGCACCACCGACACCCGCGCTCGAGGCGACCACGGCAGAGAAAATAGTCGTGCCGAGGGCGCCACCGATCGTCCGGATGTTCGCGTTCATGCCGGTGGCGATCCCGGTCTGGCTGGCCGGAACGCTGCGCACGATGAGGTTCGGCGTCGACGACGTGATCAGTCCGGTGCCGAGCCCGAGCACGCCAGCAGCGATGGACAACTGCACGCCGTTCTCGTGGAACAGCACGATCGAGATACTCGCCGCTGCGGTCAGCAGCGAGCCGATGGTCAACTGCGCGGCGAACGGCAGCACGCGACTGAGCGGGCCGGCGACGAATCCGACCGATGCCATGGTGACGAGCAGCGGAAGCATGATCAGTCCGGCGAGGCTGACGGATGCCCCGATTCCGAATCCGCTTGATGCAGGAGTCTCAGCAAGGCGCGGCAGGAATGCCCAGAAACCGAACATGGCGGCGCCGGTGAGCAGCGCGGTCAGGTTCGTCGACCAGACGGCTGGCAGTCGCATCATGCGCATGTCGACGAGTGGGGACGGCGATCGCAGCTCGACCATGACCCAGATGGCGGCAAGAGCCACAGCGAGTACGAGCAGGCCGATCGTGAGGGGCGAACCCCAGCCCCACAGGCTGCCCGCGCTCAGCGGGAGCAGCAGCGCGACGAGCCACGACGACAGCAGGACCGCAGCGACCCCATTGAGCCGCACGCCCGGCTGGGTCGCGGTCTTGTTCATTCCGCGCAGGGTGATGACGAGCGCCGCGGCAGTGAGGATGAGCGGTAGCGCGAACAGTCCGCGCCAGCCGACGACGAGCGAGAGCGGACCCGCGATGACGGTTCCGAGACCGCTGCCGACGGCCATGATCGCCGACAGGGCGCCGATCACCGACGGAACCCGCGCTGCCGGGAACGCGTCGCGCACGACTCCGAAGCCGAGCGGGAAGACCGCGCCGCCGATGCCCTGCAGGACTCGCGCGATCAGCATGACGCCGAGCGTGGGTGCAAGGGCCGCCAGGATGCTGCCGACAGCGACCGAACCGAGCGCGAGCAGGAACATCCGCCGCCGTCCGATGAGGTCGCCGGCGCGACCGAGCAGGGGAGTCGCGACGGCCGCGGTGATGAGCCAGACGGTGAGGATCCAGGTCATGCCGACGGTGTCGGCGCCGAGGTCAGTGCCGATGACCGAGAGCACGGGGATAAGAAGGGATTGAAGACTCGCGACCGCGGCGAACCCTACCGCGACAGCGGCGAAGGTGAGACGGGGACGTGGGCTGACGTCGATGGACGACATGGGTGCCTTTCGAGCGAGGGAGAGATAGAGTGGAGGTTGCCTCCGGTTACAGAACCATACCGGAGGGTGCCTCCGCTTTGCAAGACCCCGGGAGAATTCGATGACCGATCCGCACGTCGCCGCGCTCCTTGACCAGCGCCGCCCGGCCCGCGCTGACGCCCGTCGCAACTTCGATGCACTCGTGGATGCTGGACGCGACGTCTTCGCCGAGAGCGGCCTGAGCGCATCGCTTGAAGAGGTAGCGCGCCGGGCCGGAGTGGGTATCGGCACCCTGTACCGCAACTTCCCTACGCGTGACGCGCTCGTCGAGGCCGTCTATCTCGAGGAGGTCGCTGCCGTCGCCGCCTACGCGGACGAGCTTGACGACGAAGCACCGTTCGAGGCGTTCTCCGCCTGGATGCGCCGATTCGCCGCCTACGCCAGCACGAAGAAGGTGCTGCTCGACGGGCTCAACCGCGACTCCGAGGTCATGCAGGCCTGTCGGGGCGTGGTCACCATCGCCGGCGCGCCACTTCTGGCTCGGGCTCAGGATGCGGGAGAGCTTCGCTCGGACATCACCATCGACGACGCCGTGCGCCTGGTCTACGGCCTCGCCGGTGTCGCCGTGGCTGAACCCGGGCAGGGCGACCGGTTGATCGGGATCGCGCTGGACGGGCTGCGGCCGCGGGGTTAGCCGCTAGAGGCGTCGCGCCGACTGCCCGCCGATGCGTCGCAGTCGCACAGCGACGGTGAGCGAACCGCCGACCAGGGCAACCGCGACCGCCAGTATTCCGACGACGATAATCGGCGAAAACAGCGCTGCGTACGACCAGGTATTCAGAACGAAGGTGAGCACCACCACGAATATCACCAGGGCGACGGCGCTTGCGAAAGTCGGCCAGAATCCGCGCGGCGGAAATGCGGCGATCAGCGCGAGGCCGACGAACAGCGCCACCGCGGTCCAGCTCGGTCCGAGCCAGAGCTGGCTGTTCGAGACGATACCGACGCTGATCTCAACCGCGATGCCAACGAGTACAAACAGCCGGGCAACGAGCGCTCGCCGGGCTATCGCCAGCGCGAACGCCGCGACGAAGACGAAGCCGGCGATCACCGAAGGGTTCGCAAAGGGTCCAAAGGTTCCCGGGTAGCTGATCCCTGGCGCCCACGTTGTGGCGAAATACCAGAACGACAGCAGGGCCAGAAGGCCGAACGACACCATCGCCAGTCGGGGGAACGGTTCGGGTGAGAGAAAACGTTCGCGCAGTCCGCCGACAGCGAGGGCAACTCGATCGGCGAAGGCTGGCTCGACTGCACCACGCTCATCCGCCTGGTCACGCAGGATTCCGATCACCACTGCCGCATTGCGCTCGCGCCAGGCGGAGGAATACCAGCGCAATGCCCGTGCGAATCGGTGGTCGTCTTCGTTCCCTGTCGAAGATTCGGCGGACGCGACCACGGGTCGAGCCGACGTCGCGGTAAGCGGAATCGTCACCCAGGACGTCGGCAGCTGGGTCGCGTCGCCGGTGCTCACGCGAGACCACCCTGAGCGGATGCCGCACCCGGAAGCAGGCGAGCCCGCGCCTGGCGGGCGTTCGCTTCGAGTCGCTCGACTTCGGTCGTCAGGGCCGAACGTCCGGCATCCGTGATTCTGAAATACCGGCGCAGGCGGCCGTCGACGGTTTCATCGCCGTCTGCCGCAACGAGGCCGCTGGCGTTGAGTCGCTCGAGCGCCGCGT
>Ga0247815_10000217_pt1 | contig 45474 bp, 29 predicted proteins | sample UWRJL194509B1_FD_181014 | JGI IMG/M metagenome (GOLD analysis project Ga0247815, IMG submission 181014) | Plant litter microbial communities from Arlington Agricultural Research Station in Wisconsin, United States - UWRJ-L194-509B-1 | ecosystem: Environmental > Terrestrial > Plant litter >...
ACCATTATGCCATACTTATTGCGGCATTATTGAAGTCAATTGATTTGAACCACAAGACCGATGAACATATAGATTTTCATATCATTGACGATGGAATATCAGCGAAGACCAAAGCTCAGCTGGAGACAATTGCGAATCCTGAAAGGATTACCGTAAAATGGTTCAAAAGTAAAGAGATTGTACCACCGAATATCATCATTCCTGTAGATAATTCTGCTTTTCCTTTAACTGTTTACCTAAGAGTGTTTTCTCCCTATGTCATTGATCAGGATGTAGACAAGTTAATATATCTGGATGTGGATACAATTGTGCAGGACGATATTTCAAAGTTGTGGAACATTGACCTGGGTGACTTTACTGCCGCAGCGGTCCAGGACGTAGGCAAAACGATGGACTGTGAATGGGGTGGAGTACCAAACTATAAAGAACTTGGACTTGAAGGAAGTACAAAGTATTTCAATTCCGGTATATTGATGATCAATCCTAAAAAGTGGCGGGCGGAAGATATTTCCAATAAGGTGATCTCTGCCTTAAGCAAATACAAAGAACATGTTAGACTTGCAGATCAGTACGGACTGAACGTTGTGCTGGCTAATAAGTGGATGGAACTTGATCCTAAATGGAACTGGTTCGCCTTTAAAGAAAACGAAGATCCTCATATTGTCCATTTTCTTGATATTAAGCCAATATTCTCGTCTTACAATTCGCAGGAAGTTTACAGAAAAGAATTTTTCAGGTACTTATCTATGACCCCGTTTAAAGACTTCAAACCTATTAGCGGTAATCAGCGGCATTTTAGAAAGATCTATAATAAAATCAAAAAAGCATTTTTAAAAATGTAGATAAAGGTATTTACGGCTGAACAACAATATGGTTTATCACAAACATATTCGCTGTTCAGCCTTAAATTTACTTAACCATCAACTTTGGCTTTTCTTCTTCAGCGAAGGTGTTGTAAATCTCCTTTTTTCCCTTATTTTTTCGCGCAATCATATTGAGGAGCAGAATTCCGATCACGAAAAAACCAAGGCAAATCAGCGCTGCCGTGAAGAGACTTACGGTCATTGTACTTGCCCATCCCATAATGGCATCATTGGTAAATAACTTCTTGTATAATACTACTCCCATCAGCACCATAAACATCAGTGTTACTATGGTAAAAATCCGTAAAAATACCATTAACAATTCTTCTGCATATTCTACAAAGGATTTGAAGGCGTGATGGATTAAACTGGTAGAATTCATTTTAGATCTGCCATCTATCCGCCTGAGCCTGTCATATACGATATTAGTCGAGGACGCTTTTAATTTTGAAAGGTGAGCCGCAAAATGAATAAAAGATAAATAACATGAGGTTTCTAAAATCTTTTTATTGATCATGCAATAATTTCCGAAATTCATTATTTTTCCGGTTATCATTTTAAATATAAATCGGTATATATAGTACGAAAACTGAAAGGATAAGCTCTCTTTGCGTCGTCCGCGTGCTACATTCACAATATCGTAATTATTAATTTCGACCAACCGGGCAATTGCTTCAGGATTGTCCTCGCCGTCAGAATCCATAATAATAAACTTATTGGAATGCAGTTGTCTGGCATAGAGAAGCCCTTGATATATAGCTGCCTGATGGCCAACATTGAACTTAAGTTCCAGAATGGTAAGTTTGATGTTCTTTGCTATAAAACGTAGGTTAGTAAGTAATGAAAGCGTGTGGTCCGTTGAACAATCATCTATCACAACGATTTCGAATGACTGCGGTAACAAGGTCAGTACCTTTTCAACATTTTTTAGAAAAGCTATAACAGTGGAGTTTTCATTAAAACAAGGCGTAATGATTACTACTTTTTCTTCTATCATATGTTTATTGATTTGGCAGTAATTTATAAATGAGGTAACCGTCTATTTGTTTAACCAGATGGAATTTGGACGTTTTGATACTTTCCAGACTTGTTAGCAGTATAAATTTCGACTGGGGTGCCGACTCTATAATATATTCAACCTTACCTTTGCGAATAAGATTTTCCAGGTTTTGATATCCAACTACCTTGGACGGCCCTGTGGAATATTCAAGTATATCCATCTGGGGCACCAGGCAGTTTTTGAAAAAGATGTTATTTAGTGATTGTCTGGATGGAATAGTTGTATCTGTAGTAACATTGGAAAAGATATATTTTTTTTCAATGTTTTGCTGGTCTTTTTTGATAAAGGCCGCGGTTTGAATGGCAGAGTGCCGTTGTTTTTCCAGGCTTTGATTGTGATCGTTGTACATCAGTAGTTTGGCAGCGGAAACACCATATGCAATTATCATCAATGCCAGATAGCCATATGCTGGTAACCTGAATTTATATGCGCTGTTTTTCTGAAATGAATTCATTACCAACAATAATGAAAGGTTGATAAAGAGGATATAATACTGGGGAGTAGAGCCCATTTTAAGAGCTGTCACCGTAGCGAAGACGAGAGACCCCACCGTACATGTGGCAAGTATTCTTTCAGGTATACTTTCTTTTAAAAGGAGTTTATTCCTGACCAGCAGAAACAGGCTGAGCAATGTTAGTGGCCAGACAGATACGATAACTATGGTTTTTGTGATGACAGATAGAAAATTTGGGATACTGATTCCATTGGCGATTCCTCCAACTACATTTTCCAGAAAAGAGCTGTAAAGGTGTATAAACAGGAATAGGATGCCTCCGTAAATTACAATAGAGAAGACGATGAGTTTTGCCGTTGTAAACCAGTCTTTTAATAGCAGTGAAAATAGTCCAAAAATAAGAATGAGCTGGATGCCGCTTTGTTTTGTAAAAACGGCTAATGCGGTGAACAAAACTGTAAGCAGTAACCGTAAGTCCGATTTTTTATGTTTTTCATCTTGCTGGTAATAGCGCAAGTAGCAGTAGATAGAGGCGATACCTAACATGTCGGTCAGGGAATCTGGTCGGACGGCAAAATTATGGGACATTGTTAGCGTGAACGTCAATACTAACAGGAAAAGTGATTTGTATTTTGAAAGGAATAGAACTGATCTACCTATCCGATAAATTATACAGGCGGTAATCAGGTTGAATAGAATATCCCATGAACGTCCTATCCAATATAACCGCTGCACATCGTATGCTTCGTACCCGAAAATTTTGGCTGTAAAGCCACATATATAATAATAGATAGGTGTATATTGGGTGATGGCAAATGGAGCGGCCGATGGAGATGTATAAAGTCTGCCATTGTCCATTAACGTTTGAATACTATATATTACGTTTTGCTCAATGCCTGCTATATCCGTACCCTTTGACGTAACAATAAATAATCTCAGTATAAAAAAGCCGGAAAATGTCACCACGCAAAAAAAATAAAACAAGTATTCAAATCTAAGCTTCATAGTCCGCTGATATTATCGTTATTGTTTTACTAACTTACTGATTTATTGTTATATTTTAATAGGCGAAAAGTTAAATTCGTATTTTTTTGCTGATATATCCCCATTACGCAAATGATAGTGGAAACTCTGTAGGTAGCACCGTCATTACACAAAAAAAAACCAGCGAATTCTCGCTGGTTCTTTTAGAAGGCATTAAAATTGAATTAGAGTCCTAGTGCAGCAGCACCAATTCCTGAAACAAGTGACACAAAGGTTGTCAGGTTTGAAACAGCACTTTGTTGAGTAGAGAAGTACCTGTTGTTACTCTGAACGGTGATTTTGTTATCACTCATATTGTTTATCATATTTGTGATTGCATCTTTGTCTGTATACAGATCGTAACCAAGGTTGTTATAGAATTCAAGAGTACCACCATAATTATACATGTCTAACAATTGTCCTTCCCAATCTTTGGAAGTATTCATGTGACCAACAGTATTGTTGTAGACTTTAGCATTTGCATATGTTGATTTTCCTGGATAGATGTTTCTAGCAAAACCCTGCAATTCGAATCCGCTGTATTTCCTGGTATTGTAGCAAATGTTGTTGTAAATCTCATTTGTTACAGGAGTGCTGCCTCTTGAATACAACCACATTCTGATGGCATTACCCTGGTAGTTAGTCAATTTATTATCGTGAAATTTGCCATTTCCCTGCATTGCAAACACACCATTGTGATTGTTGTTATTTGCATTCAGGTTATTTACTATGTTGTGGTGAATATTGTAATCCTGAACGTTTGTGAAGGAAACCATGCTGCCTGCATCTGAATTTTGAAATGTATTGTATGCAATTTCAACATCCTTATACAGTCCTGAATCTTCACCATTATCTTTATTTAAGTTTCCACCAAAGTTTATAGAGCCTGTAGCATCGAAAAGACAATTTAAAATTTTCAGTCCGTCTGTTCTTGTAGCTGCGGTACCATTATACGCTAAGCTGCTTCCATTTGTTTTAGTACCGGTTATTACATAATCTCTAACATTTTTGAAACCGAGACTTTTTAAAACAACGCCAGTCATAACCTGATCCAGAACAATTGCCCTGTAGGATATATCGCTGAATTGAAAACCGTATGTGATACCGGCAGTATTGTCTCCAGCTATTACAATGTTGGAAACATTTTCTGTGTACAGGCCTTCTGCGATATTTACCTGTCCCACATTTTTAATGTAAACTGGTTTCGCTGTAGTAGCCGTGATATTTTTAACCGTGATTGATTTATAGTTGCCACCTTTAATCCTGATAAAGGAGTTGCTCTGGATATTTAAAGTTTTTCCATCTATTACCAAATATCCCGATCCCGTTCCAAGGTCTACTATTGTCGCATCAGCCGGTACGGCATATGATGAGGCAGGAGCGGTGGTTACTGGTGGAGTTGTTACTACGGGTACAGTAGTTTCAGGTGTAGTGGTTGGTTGTGAATGTCTTCTAAAGCCATCTTTCTTACAGGACATTAACACGATTGATCCGATTAATACAACGAGGAGTGCTTGATTCTTTATCATAACTATTTAAGATTATTGAAGCGTTAATTACTGACTACCCCACAAGGATAGGGAATTAAATTTGAAATAAATCGGGCGGGAATTCCCGGGGAATTCCCCAAAGTGTGCAATTTTTTCCCAAAAACCCCATTTCCCCGTTCTGGGGAATGTTTTTCTCATCAATAATGTAACTGTTATGTTTCTTAAAATACTTTATATATGACATTCAGATGACTAAAAAAGTGTTTTATACGTTTTAACATTGAAATATGCCCATTTATATGGCTATTTAAATATAGAAATTATAGGGGATAAACCTTCAATATTATTGAGATATATGACAAAGCGTGCAATGAGAAAGAAAATCCCCGTTGTTTTGGCTATTAAATGCTAAAATTGTTTATTTCCTGAATTTTTATTTACACATATTACCTACATTTAGAAATAATTATACTATAACTGTGGACAGAAGGACGTATTTAAAGGGCATATTTACTGTTGGGGCATTGAGCGTGACATCATTCTCAATTTTTAAGTGGGTTGATTTCAATTCCAAAATTAATCCTGAGAAATTTCGTGAGAAATTGCCTATAATCGCCGAATTAGCGGAAATGATCATTCCCCGTACCGATACGCCCGGAGCAAAAGATGCAGGTGTTCCCAACTATATTATAGAGGTATTGCTCAATTGTACCACTGTAAGGCAGCAGCATAAATTTTATTATGGCATAGAAGATCTGGAAGCATATGCGAAGGATAATTTTGACAGGGACTTTTTGCAATGTGATAAAGCGCAGAAACATCAGGCATTACAATATGCTGCCGATCATGCAGATTACCCATATGTTATCCTCAATAAAATCAATAATAAATTCTTTGGACAGTCTTTCTTTTCAAAACTTAAGGGGCTAACCGTGGAGGGATATTGTCTTTCCAAATTAGGGGCTACAGAAGGATTGGCCTATGATTACATACCCGGCAAATTCGAAGCCTGTATCCCTCTTCAACACAATCAAAAATCCTGGGCAACTAAATAATGATATACATAAGCGATAAAACGAAAGAACTCGACACGTACGATGCTATTGTAATAGGATCTGGTATTAGCGGAGGCTGGGCCGCAATGGAACTATGTAAAAAGGGGATGAAAACGTTGCTGCTTGAAAGAGGACGTGACGTGAAACACCTCCAGGATTATCCCACTGCAAATTTGAATCCCTGGGACTTCAAATTAGGTTATAACCTCACTACTAAGGAGCGTGAAGATGACCCTGTGCAGAGTAATGCATACAGCCCCGCAGACAAACATTTTTTTGTCAGGGACAAGGATCATCCATATATACAGGAAAAGCCTTTTAACTGGCTTAGAGGATACCATGTAGGTGGAAGGTCCCTTACCTGGGGGAGACAATGCTACCGATTGAGTGATTTGGATTTTGAGGCTAACGTAAAAGATGGTTTTGGGGTAGACTGGCCTATACGATACAAGGATATTGCCCCCTGGTACAGTTATGCAGAAGCCCATATTGGGGTTAGCGGACAAAAGGAAAATCTTTCACAGTTACCGGATGGGGAATTTCTTACACCAATGGAGTTGAACTGTATTGAAAGGCACCTTGGTGATTCGATCAAAAAAAATGACCATACGCGTTTGCTTACAATCGCACGTGTGGCAAATTTAACCAGAGGATGGGATAACCGTGGGCCATGCCAAAACCGGAACCTGTGCAGCAGAGGGTGTCCTTTTGGAGGTTATTTCAGCAGCAATAGCTCTACTATTCCTGCTGCCATGGCAACCGGAAACCTTACCTTAAGGCCTTTTTCTATCGTGACCGAGATTTTGTACGATGAACAAAAACAAAAAGCCAAAGGTGTTAGGGTAATTGATGCCAACAGTAATGAAGTCCACGAGTTTTACGCTAAAATTATTTTTGTAAACGCCTCCACAATTGCCACTGCGGGAATTCTATTAAACTCTGTGTCTTCCCGTTTTCCAAATGGTTTTGGTAATGATAGTGACCAGATAGGACATAATTTAATGGATCACCATTCTTCAGGCGGTGCAGCAGGATCACACGAAGGGTATACAGATATGTATTATAAAGGGAGAAGGCCCTCGGGGTTTCTTATTCCCCGCTACCGGAATCTTCATGATAATGAAAACCTTGGGTTTAAGCGGGGTTACAATATACAGGGACATGGCGAACGCCGTGAATGGTCAGACCAGGTGCAAAATTTAACGGGATTTGGAGAGTCATATAAAGCTCAGCTCACAACGCCCGGCCCCTGGACGGTTTGGATGGCAGGATGGGGTGAATGCCTGCCTTACTATAACAACAAGGTAACACTTGACACTTCCATAAGGGATAAATGGGGACAACCGTTGATGAAAATTGATTTTGCTTTTCAGGACAATGAACACAAAATGATGGAAGACATTAAGGTTACCTGTGGCGAGATGCTTGAAAAGGCAGGATTTAAAGATATCAGCACTTTCATTTATAATAAGCCGGGTGGTTCAACCATCCATGAAATGGGAACAGCTAGAATGGGCCGTGATCCTAAAACCTCGGTATTGAACGAATTTAACCAAATGCATGGGGCAAAGAATGTATTTATTACTGATGGAAGCTGTATGACTTCTTCTGCCAGTCAAAATCCGTCACTAACCTATATGGCCCTTACAGCAAGGGCCTGTCAGTATGCCAGTGAACAATTAAAAAAAGGTAATCTGTAATCAAAAAGAACGGTAAAAGGAATGGTCGGCCAGCGCCAAAAGCTCTGTGTCGCCATTGCTGTCACCATACGCATAAAGAACGTATTCCTCTCTTTTAGGATAGTTTTCCATCAGGCGGTTTACTTTTTCAGCTCCGTGACAATTTTTAGTAAGGAAATTTCCTGTGATGATCTGGTCTTTTACCTGAAGCCGGGTAGCGAGGACAGTCTTGATACCATTTTTCCTGGCCCAGGGATTGATCCAGTTTTCTGCAGAAGCACTGATAATTACCACTTCATGTCCCATTTGCTGGTGCCACTTTATCTTATCCAAAGCTGCCGGATTCACAATCTTCTCTATTTTTTCTGTAAAATTTTCTGAGAGTGCATTAAAACTTTCCGTTTTTAACCCCGAAAAAAACGTTTTAAAGAGCCTTTCTTTGGCTTTATAATTAGGGATAAACTTGAGTTTAAACAATACGAGGTAAGGGGCCATGGTTAAACTTCCTAATAGGAACTGCCTCGTAGATACTGCAAACCTGATGAAGACAGGTAGGGAATCGCGTGTAGTAATTGTGCCATCGAAATCAAATGCTGCGATTACTGGTTTGTCGGTTACTGATGTACTGTCCGTCATTAATTGTTGCTTGTGTTGTTTGGTACAATAAATTTAGAGTCTGAGCAAATGATGCTTTGTACGCCGGTTCTTTTACTCAGGTCTGTTTCCTTATATGGGATCTGATTTTCGCTAAACCGTACCCGGTTTATTCTGGCACTGCCCCACTCAACCTCTAAAGGCTCTTTTAAGCTTTTAAGTTCTTTCATTTGTGCGTTAATTTGGTTTGTCATTAACAAGTTATACCGGATGCCAAACAACATAAAAATGATATCGAATAAAAACGCGCAATATATGACAACCTTTATTATTTTAAATTTTCCAGTTGCGTTCAGCTCTGTCATGAGCAATACCAGCAAAGGTGTATACCATAACTGAGGGACATATCTTGCCCACCAGGCTTCAGGAATGATAACTACAGAAAGTGCAATTACGCCAATTACATATAACCAATTGGCCGGATTAAGCGTGATTTGACTCTTATAAGATTGCCAAAGTGCTGCCAATAATAAAACTATTGCCAGGATAATGATACCGCTGAAAAAAGCGCCGAAACCTGCTATTCGTGTATCCACCTGATAGGAGCCCACAACGTCTGTCTTATTGAAAGTGAAGGGGGGTTTAAGTCCAATAGTTTTTTGATTGCCTGTCATTACGTTATCAGAATGGGCAAAGAGAGAGATCATAAATTTGTCCAGTTCACCTTTGCTTTCAAAACCATCCGGCATATTATGTGTCATGATATCCACTTTGTTTTTCCCCATTAAAGGGTAAAAAGGGTGCTCAAATTTTATCGTGTTAATGATATAGGGATTATACCCTATTACGCAGGTACCGATAATCCCGGCAAACATTGTGGTACAAATTACCTTTGTGAATAATGGTCTCTTTTTCACGAAGAGTAGCCATGCTAACAGGGCGAATGAAAATATAACTACATATACCAGCCCGGTGAACTTAATATTGACGGTAATTAAAATTACCGCAGCTAATAATATCAGGTTATATGTTTGGGGCTCCCTTATAATCCATAAAGCACATACAAAAAAACAAAGCAGTAAAACAGCCAGTTGCCCATCTACATAAGTGGACAGCAGCTGATTTAAGATCACTGGATTAAGAACAGCGATGGAACTGATCAATACGGATTTTACGGTCGATAATTTCCCAAGGCTAAACAGGTATGCTGTCGTTAAACAGAAACCACCAAAAAGTAAAATCAGGTTTGTTGCCTTGCCGCTTTCAATCCTGTTAGTTAAACTATAAAGTGTGCTTTGGGGCAATTCTACGCCTTTAGCGTAATGATTAACGTACAGCGCCATATTAACTGAATCCGGCAGGGTCGTACTAAATGGGTTCCAGCCATTTTTCAGCTGGTAAATGCCCTCCATATGGTATGACTGGCCGTCATAAGTGATATCGTAAAAACTGACAGCAATTAACAGCGAAACTAGTATTAAGCCTATACTTAGAAAAAACGATTTGATAAATACAATCTCGTGTTGATACCAGGTTTTACCTGTAAAGTAGAAGATTGCGGAGGTAATAATGAACGAGGCCGGGAATTGCCAGGCGGAGACGCTCTGATCAATAAAAAATCCTAATGAAGTAACCAGCAAGACCATGGCGATGGTTACGATTAGTACACATCCCGTCAAAAACAGCATTTTTGTGGTTTCCGGTTTTGTCTGCATATCACACCTTTAAATAAATAATCAGAACGAATGACAAAATCCAGCCTACAAGAATGAGTTGCAGGAACCTGTTTTCCAGAAGTACTGTAGTTGGGCTGCCACTAATACGCCAGACAAAAGTAAGCTGCAGATATCTCATGACCCCAAGGATCACAAAAAATGAAGTAAGATAGGTATTATCTCCAAAGCGCGCAGTGATCTCTGGTGAGGTGCAGTACATCACATAACACACCACTACCGCTGTTGACATCATGGTGATAGCTACGTTCAGGAATTCCATATTATAGCCCTGGATATTTTTTCGTGCCTTCTGACCGGTTTCTACATAACTTGCAACATCGTCACGGCGTTTGGCCAGCGCCAGGAATAAGGCCAATAGCAAGGTCATGAGAATGATCCAATGGGATAGATAAGTATTTGTAGCAACACCGCCAATCAGGATTCTTAACACAAATCCAGTCGCAATCAACATGATATCAAGTAATGAAACATGTTTCAGTTTGATGGTGTACAGGATGTTTTGTGCCAGATATATCGCGGCAATAATCATTGCCAATGTGTTCCCCAATACAAAAAATACTGCCGCAGCCAGGATCAATAGTATAATGATGAGAACAATTCCTTCGTTTACAGTTACTTTACCACTTGCTAATGGTCTGTTTCTTTTCTTTGGATGAATTTTGTCACTCTCAATATCAAGCATGTCATTAAATACATAGACCGCGCTGGCCAGAAAAGAAAACCCTGCAAAAGTAAGTGCAAGATTATACAGGGCCTCAGGCTGTGTTAATTTTAAAGCGAAAAAAGCAGGGAGGAAAATAAACAGGTTTTTACTCCATTGAGGGATTCTTATTAAAAGCAGATAAGAACGAAGTTTTTCCATTAAAATCGAGTTAGTTTGTAAACAAATATAAAAATATTTTCGAAAGATGAGGTCGGTTCTAATCCTATAACCTGTTTGTTACCGACCAGACAAAACCAGTCAGACATAAATATTCCTGTAAGTTATATCGCACTCTACTACAATGATATTGTAGCCGGTAATCAGGCTTTAAACACAATATACTTCTTTGTTAAGTAATTAAAGAACGCAACTATTACAATGGCCAACGCTTTGCATAAACGTATATCAAGTTTAATCACTTCAAAGAGCACCCATAATATCATTTGATTTAAAAGAATGGCAAGGACCGAAAATAGTACAAAAGATAAAAATTCATCCCGTTTCGAATACCTGCTTTTTTCAAATACAAATGCCCTTGATAGAAGATAGTTAATACTTACCGCTATTAAAATTGATAATACATTCGCAATCAGGTAATCGATTTTGAAAAAACTAATAAATATGTTGAACGTAATAAACTCAATACTAGCGCAAAATCCGCCTACAATAATGAATTTAAAAATCTGTTGTTTGAGTATGCCCCTAATGAATTCGACCACTTTTTATTGTTTGTAGGTTAATAATGTCTGATCAATTTTATCTAAGATTTTTTCATCATGGTCAACGTCAAACTTTCTTGCAAAAAGCATTTTGGAACTACTTATTTTTTCAAAATCTGAAATGTCAAATGATTTGGGGCTGGCGTTGCCTTCAGACCAGTCTATGTACCTTAAATTGTCATTTACAACCTGGTTTTTAAAAACGGAGTTCATGATCAGCGTTGGAATAACAATTTCATCCGTACCCCAGCAAAACCTCAGGAAATTGATCAGTCGCGGGCTGTTATTAAACTGATTGTTCATATATGCAGCACATTCCCCGCTTATTGTCCACCAGGTAGCTTTATTCCCACCGTATAATATAGTTCCATCAGGAACTTTTCTGGATGGGGTAATCATGTTAACTATACGTTCTGCAAAGAATCGTCCCCGAAAATTCAAATCTGTAAAATGATACTTTTCATAGCGGTCGGCCGCAGTTCTCCACCACTCCGTCTGATGGGATTCATCATAAGAAATGAAATTTTTTCCTGGATGCTGCAATAAGAAATTATAGATATTCTGAGGGGAATTTATCGGATAATCCTGGCCGCTCAGCAGGTTGATAAAATCGTATTGCTTACCCGATGACAATACTTCTGATATCGCATTGAAAATTGCCTGCACAATCGTAAAACCTCCCCAATTGCATTCCACACGTTTTTTTATAAAGGTGACATCCGGAAAATTTTCTTCTACTTTCCATGTGTCGAGTGCTACTTTCGCATCGGCATGGATATAAAAATCAAATTGTGGGTGCTGCATGGACTTAATTAGCCTGCCAAGTTGGGCAGGGTTTTTGTGTGTAAGAATAATGTGAGCAACGCGCATATTAAATATAGAGAGTATAAATTGACACTGGATTGCGATTGATTAGATAATACATAATATAAAATGTGCTTTGATAATTTTGGTCCTCTATATATTTATAAAATACTGCTATCGAAGATACAATATCTTTCAAAATTTTCCTAATCACATGGCACGGTAAAAATTACTTCTAATTGACATCCGATTTTACTTTTTAATTGTATTGCATACATGAGTCAACTAAAAAACGTAGCTTTTAAGAATCTGGTACTATTATCATATGGTAGTATTACAGAATCTTTGAGGACTATATTTTGTATCTTAAGTTTTAACGCATGGCGCGGAATTCATGATCGTACACATATAATTTTATACACAGATAAGCCTGACTTTTTCAAATCCTACCTGCCGGATTTTGATATTGAATATGTTTTGTTAACTGCTGAAGATCTAACCGGCATGCAGGCGGGAATTAACTTCAATCACCGCATAAAGGTATCTGTCATTGATTTGACTTATAAAAAATATCCTGAACAAAGCTTAATATTCGTTGATTCAGATACCTTTTTTACTGGCAGCCCCGCACCGCTTCTTCAGAATTCAGGCCCGGAAATAAGTTATATGCATAAAAGGGAATACGATTTCAATGAGGGACTGGAATTGTTCAGATCTTATGGTGAAGGAGAATTCCCGGAAGCCTTTTTAAATTATATTGCTGGACGGGATTTTGATATCGGCGGAGAAAAGATGAGATTTAATAGCGGCGATTACAGCTGGAATTCCGGATTGTTGGGGTTAAATAGTGCCTTCAAAAAATATATGCCAGATGTGTCAAAATTGACCGAGGAATTTTATTTAAATTCAAAATGGTTTGTAAGTGAGCAGCTTGCTTTTTCCCTTGTCTTGCAACGGACAACCACCATAAAAAGAGCTGACAGTTTTGTTTTCCATTATTGGTCTCCAAAACAAAAAAAGTTTGCAGATGAGCTGATTTTGAATTTTCTCAGTGAATTTAATGAAACAAGTCGTAAAGGAAAACTTGCCCTAAGAATATTGACAATAGAATGGAAGTGCCGGATTGAAGCAGATCAACTCTATACGGCGTCATCTTTAGCTTTTTCAGAACGGTATTACAAATATGGGTTCAGAAAGCGGATGCACTCGCTGCTCAAAGTAGCCATCGCCTCACAATTCCGGATTCTTGGTGATTTTGTCAGTAGTTGATTCAAACAAATAAACGGTTATATCTGCTGTTGTTTTTATTGATACTGGTTTACCAAACTTACTTAGCAGCTGAACCAAATTACCATCTGGCCTTATCTTACTTCTGTAGTACCACATCGGATCTTCGGCTTTATCACCTATATCCGTCAAAAAGATGGTATTACAAATTATCCATACCCTTTTACTTCCTGAGAATTTAGTAAATTCTTTCTGAAGCTCGTTGTTGTAAACACGTCGGTCAGGTGAGGTTTTCCTGTAATCCTTACCTTGAACAGCAGTGTAACGAAGGTTAAGTATATGTTTGTATACTTTATAACCAGGTGCATTGTTCCAATAGTTATAAACAACATCGCCCTCAATGAAATTGTCATTAACATACGACAGACATTCTTTTTCGAAAGACTTCTTGTGTTTATAGAAAAATACGGGTTGATAAATATAATAGATAGATTGAATAAAAGGTCCAATTAAGATCAGCGTGAATAGGAACCCTGAAATACGGGATGATCTGACTTTTTGTTGGATATATTGAAATCCCGCTGCAATAAAAATAATAAAAACGGGCGTTATAAACACCCAAAATCTTTCCAGGAGGGGATAAAGGTATAGGCCCGAGGCGATAAGCATAAACATTACAGAGAATGTAAATACGTAGAAACTTTTTCTGTTATTTCTGAAAATATCAAAAATGCCAATGAAAAAACACATGATCGGCACAAATGGAATAGAAATGATTTTGATATAAAAATGTGGGTTAAAGCATTTCAGCTTCCATACCATTCCGAGTGGGTAATCCATGAGATCGTAGAAATTTCTTGGGAACCATTTGAGTTGCTGCACTGTAAGTGGGGGAAATGGCATAAAGTTATCATAGAGCTTGAAAAAGTAAACCACCCATTCTGAATCTGCATGTTTATGAGTAAAAAGCATATAATTTGTACTAAAGCTAACCAGCCATAAACAAAATGCTGTGGCATTCATAAAGAGCGATTTCCGGTCTTTTTTGATAATATCGGATAAAGTTAGTCCAAATGCAATTCCTGCCAGTATAAAGATTACAGAAAATGAAAACCATAATAAGAGGCCGCCAAGTATTCCCCAATATACTTTATCCTTAATGCCGGTCTTTGATTGATACCGGAGGAACAGTAATAATGCTAAAATTGTGGCAAGGCACTCAGTCGAATATTGTTTAATTTCTACGCTGTGGTAACCTAATGCAGGAGAAAATGCAAATATTGCAACAGCTATCAAAAGTGGTAAGGGTTTTAAATAATATTTGCATACATCTGCGAACAGGAATAGCGAGACGATGCCGGCAATTAGCGGAATCGTCCGAAGCGACATTTCATGATAGCCAAACAAATCTGTACATAGCTTAACCATCCAAAGAAATCCAATCGGGGCTTTTTGTTGATAGTCCAAAATATTGCTGGCCAGTTCAAGGTAATTCATATGCACAAAACCTGAACATAGATAAATTTCGTCCATCCATAGTGAACGGTTGTTGATAAAATGGAATAGTCGTATTGCGCTGCCAACCAATAAGATGATAATTAAAATGGCTTTGAACCGGTAATGAGGGTCAAAAAAATTATTCTTCTTGATTAATTTATTCATTGTTAGTATCTTAATTTACAATATCTAAAATATTAATATTTTATTGCTTTAAAAACTAGTATAAAACAAATTTCAATTACACTGATGGTATAATGTTAAATTAGAAGATACGCTGGATGAATGATAGAATTACTTTAAAAGATCCGTCTGTTGCAGAAGGCAGACCAGATCTAAAACTCCGACCTGCCAGTTTTTATGAATACATACATATCACCAGGCCAGATAACTGGATTAAAAATGTTTTCATGGTTCCCGGAATGCTGTTTGCATTGTCAATATTTCATACCGCGTTTACATTGAACCTCCTAAGCCGCATTATTCTGGGAATTGTAAGCATTTGTCTTATCGCCTCTGCAAACTATGTGATTAATGAGTATCTGGATAAAAGTTTTGATAAGTTTCATCCCTTAAAAAACCGTAGATCGTCGGTCGTTACACACATCAATCCATTTATTTTATACACGGAATACTTTTTTTTAGCACTTGGTGGTGTTCTGCTGGCCTATATGGTATCTGTAAAGTTCCTGGCTATGGCTGCATTTTTATTGGTGATGGGGGTGATATACAATGTAAAACCATTTCGCAGCAAGGATAGGTTTTTTCTGGATGTACTTACCGAGTCCATCAATAATCCCATCCGCTTTGCCGCCGGGTGGTTTATTTTCACACCGTCGTTAGGTGCGCCAGGTAGCAAATGGGATTTGAACTGGATCAATACATTTCCGCCAGTAAGTATCATAATTGCTTACTGGATGGGGGGTGCCTTTCTGATGGCCACCAAAAGGTTTGCTGAATACAGGCTAATTGCAAATCCGGAAATTGCCGGATTATACCGCAGGTCGTTTAAATTCTATACAGAGAACAGCTTGCTTGTATCCATGTTCTTTTATGCAATTACTTCGGCATTTTTTATGGGCATATTTTTAATCAAGGACAGGATTGAACTGCTGGTGAGTTTTCCTTTTTTTGCGTTGTTATTTTCCTGGTACCTGAGGATCGGACTGCTCAACGATTCGCCTGTGCAGGGTTCTGAAAAGTTATATACCCGTAAATGGTTTATGGTGTACTTAATTTTATTTACCACGCTTCTCTGCGTTCTGATGTTTATAAAAATTCCCTGGTTGTACTGGTTCCTTAAAAATGCCAATAACTATTAACAAATGAAACATGAACATTATGATTTGGTTGTAGCCGGGACAGGGTTTGCATCCAGCTTTTTTTTGAGTAAATATCTCTCCAAAGCAAAGGCAGATGCAAAAATACTGGTTCTGGAAAAGGGACATTTATATCCAATGGCAGAGAGGCTAAAGATAAAAAGAGGGGAGGCCTCTGCTTACCAGGAATATGAAAGGCCCTGGGAAAACGAGATTCGAAATATTAACAAAGAGAAAGAGTGGCCATTTTCAACCGCTTATGGCGGCTCATCTAACTGCTGGTGGGGCTGCACGCCACGTTTTATGCCAAACGACTTTAAAATGAAAACAAAGTATGGCATTGCCGATGACTGGCCTATAAACTACAATGATCTTGAACCTTATTACAGCGAAGCTGAGGAAATTATGAGTGTTTCAGGTCCTGAGTTTACACCTTTTCCAAAACATACTAAGTATCCTTTGCCGGCTCACGCGTTTACTTTAGTAGACAAAATTTTGCATAAGAAATATGGCAACCTCTATATCAGTCAGCCAGGTGCGAGGGCCAGTAGGGCCACCAGCCACCGAAATGCCTGCATGGCCTTCAGTAGCTGTGAGACTTGCCCTATGGACGCTAAATTCACAATTGAGAATTCTGGAATGGGTGTGTATAACGACAAACGTGTGGAATTGTCTTATGGAGCAGAGGTGCTGCATCTGGAAACTGCAAATGATGTGGTGCAAAAAGTGATATTCAGCCATGGCGGAAGAAAACATGCTATAAAAGCTGAAGTGGTGGCTTTGGGTACTAACCCATTTTTTAATACAAATATATTACTGCGTTCTGGTGATAACAACGCGCTTACAGGCAAAGGGTTTGGCGAACAATTAGGCATGCAGGTCCACATTTATCTTGATAATATGACGAATGCGGGGGGAAGTACATGGGTGAACGCAAATGGTTATATGTTGTACGATGGTGAGCATAGAAAGCAGCATGCGGCCTGTTTAATTGAAGCCAATAATGCACCTTTTGATATCAGGCTGGAACGGGGGAAACATTTGAATGTGGCAAGTTTCAGATGTGTTTTTGAGGATTTGCCAAACAACAAGAACTATATTACTACATCGGCGGACAACCTTGTTCCTGAAGTTCATTTTAAAGAAAGGTCATCGTATGCTCTCGATGGAATAGAGAATATGAAAAAACAGCTACCCAGTATCTTATCCTGCCTTCCGGTGGAAAAACTTATATTTTTCGATCCTGCCCCTCATGAAGGTCATATATTAGGAGGGACACGGATGAGTACCAGCCGACATAATGGAGTGGTCGACAAACACCTTATTCACCATCAGTACCGAAATTTATTTGTTCTGGGGGCAGGGGCCTTTACCACATTTGGACCTTCTAATCCTACACTAACCCTGTCTGCATTATCTTTATTTGCGGCAGATAAATCATTTTGAATGGAAAGGAGAAAATTTTTGGTGTTAGCAGGGGTAGGTGCAGGAATGTGCCTATTGTCCCCTGCTGTATATTTCATTGCGCCGGATACTAAAGAATTTGCCGTAAAGCTCATTTTGAAAGAGTTTTATTACCTGAAAATTGCCCCTGGAAATGTTGAGAGGTATGTTGATGATTTTATTGAATCAAACGGAAATGATCTGGTTTCGCGATTAAAATGGAAAACTACCTACTATCTCAAATTGAGTTACCATCAATCTGACAGGATGCGGGACCTGTTCAGATATTTTATATTATCTACCGACTTTTTCATTAACAAGACCGACGAAACTAAAGAGGTACATTATCTTGGAATGTATTCTCCTTACCTGAATGCGGTCACTAATCCCTATTCGTTTATCATCTATCCGCCAGAAACCATCAGGGACGTCTGATCGTGTGGGAGTTTACTAAACAATTGGAGTCGATATTTATTGGCGCACAACATATATATGGTTGCTTGTTTTATTTCGGACCTAGTATATTCGACTGAAATAATTACATTTACCCTACATGAAGCGCACCTCAATTATCAGTGTTAATTTTAATCAGCCGGAAGTAACCATAGATTTTCTTAAGTCTATCCTGCTTTATACAGATATATCAGCGGTTGAAGTGATCCTTGTAGATAATGGAAGCCGCGAAGATCACGGACCGGCTTTTGTTGCTGCTTTTCCCGGCTTGGTGTATATCCGTTCTGCAGAAAACCTTGGATTTGCGGGGGGTAATAATCTCGGGATCAAGCAGGCTACAGGGGACTACCTCCTGCTGTTAAATAACGATACTGAGGTGACCGCTAATTTGATAGCTGAACTGAGCGGCGAACTGGAAAGGGATGAATCAATAGGATTAGTATCTCCTCTACTTTTATACTTTGACGCCCCCGAAGTTATTCAATACGCTGGGTTTTCTAAAATGAACTATCTCACCTGCCGAAATAGTGTAATAGGTGGGATGGAAATCAACAAAGGTCAATATGACAATGATAGCAGGGAGACTGCTTTCTGCCATGGAGCAGCAATGATGTGCAGGCGGGCAGATCTGGCTAGGGTAGGTCTAATGGAAGATCAGTTTTTCCTTTATTATGAGGAGCTGGACTGGTGTGAAAAATTCAAAAGAGCGGGTAAAAAGATATGGTTTACGGGACGCGCTACTGTTTTTCATAAAGAGTCCATGAGCGTGGGTAAAGAAAGCAGCATCAAGACGTACTTCATGACGAGAAACAGGATGTTGTTTATCCGGAGAAATACGGGCATGCTGAACACATTGTTGTTTAGCCTTTATTATATCGGGCTTGCCTGTCCCAAGCAGATTTTGCTTTACCTGAAGAATGGCAGGAAGGACCTGGTCAAGTGGGTATTTCGCGGAATAGGCTGGAATATGACACAATCAAAAGAAAGTACTGAACTCGGTTTTAAAATATAAGTATGATAATAATTTTCTGGATCAGTATTTTCCTGATCGTTTACACCTTTGTGGGTTATGGCTTTGTCCTTTATTTTCTGGTAAAAATTAAAAGGGTATTTAAAAAGCCATTTGTGTTTAAAGCCGACGTGATCCTCCCTACTGTTACGGTATTGATTGCTGCCTACAATGAGGAAGATATTATTGAAGATAAAGTAGAGAATACTTTATTGCTCAATTATCCTAAAGATAAAGTGCAGGTGATATTTATTACCGATGGTTCATCTGATAGTACTGCTGAAAAAATTGCCGGGTTTGATGAGGTTACCCTTTTACATCAGGACATCAGGGCGGGAAAGATGGCGGCCATCAAACGTGCTATTCCATTTATTGAAGGGGAGATAACTGTATTTACAGATGCAAATACCTTCTTAAATAAAGATGCTTTGCTCGAACTGGTCAAACATTATCAAAATCCTAAAGTGGGCGCAGTAGCAGGGGAAAAGCGAATAATGGTGGAAGAAACAGCAGACGCAAGTTCGGCAGGAGAAGGTTTTTACTGGAAGTATGAATCCAAATTAAAGAAATGGGACTATGAACTATATTCGAATGTCGGGGCTGCTGGTGAATTGTTTAGTATACGTACATCGCTCTACCAGCCTGTGGAAAGTGATACGATTATAGACGACCATATGATTGCCATGCGCATAGCTGAAAATGGCTTTATCATAGCATATGAGCCCGAGGCTTATGCAATGGAAACTGCATCTGCAGATGTGAAAGAAGAACTGAAGAGAAAAATACGTATTGCAGCGGGTGGGATACAGTCTATTTTACGGTTAAAGAAAGCTGCTAATCCTTTTCACAATGCTGTCTTTACATTTCAATATATCAGTCACCGCGTGTTACGCTGGACCATAACGCCGTTTCTTTTGTTTCTTGTATTTATCCTTAACGGCTTACTCGCAATAGAAACCTCTGGGGCCTTCTATAAAGTATTCTTTATTTTGCAGGTTTTATTTTATGGACTTAGCCTGGTAGGCCTTTATTTTGAGCGCAGGAATATTCGTGTGAAAGCACTCTTTATCCCTTATTATTTTTGTGTAATGAATTACGCTGTTCTTGCTGGTATAATAAGGTATTACAAGAAAAACCAGAGCGCTGCCTGGGAAAAATCAAAAAGGAAAGTTTAGATTCTACCTTAAGGTCTAAAACGCTGAACTTTGGGAGAGGGGGATGAGTGTGACTGGTACATGGCTTGAAAAATAATCGTGTGCCACGCTCATGATGTAATTTCCTGAAAGGATAGTTGTGATAATTTTCCAATCGGATAAAATCCCCTGAAGGTCTCCTGATATTGGGTTAATGGCCTCTGCACAGGTAATTGTTTTTAAGTCGTTAACTAGTCCAGTGCCCAGGCCTTTTAAAAATGCCTCTTTCCTGGTCCAAAATTTAAAGAACTCCGTTCTTTGGCTCTCCGTTTCACTCAGTAGCTTAAGTTCAGCAGTTGAGCAGGCAAATTCGGCAACTGAGGCGAAATCGAAAGCAGGGTTAATATATTCCAGGTCTATTCCAATCCGGTGTTTTGAAAGCGCAATAACCGCCCTTTCATGCGTATGAGATACATTGAAATGTATATCAGAATAATCCTTTAAATGCGGTTTCCCATTGATGCCGGCGGCAATAATGATTTTTTCAGGCGGCATACAATAGACATCTGCCAGCAGAAGTCTTAAATTTGCCCTGGTCACTGTGTACAGATTTGCATCCTTTTCCTGACGGAACCTTGCAGCATGTCGCTTTTCCTCCTGTGTCAGTAGTTTCTCCAGACGGAATTTATGATTCGCCTGATCTTTGATATCAATCTCCCATATTTTAATATGCCCGGTAGTATCCCCACCTGAAGTGGCTATACTGCTTCGATGTACATCCTCACAGAATAAACGGTGGTCCATAAGACTTTGCTATAAGTATGATCAGGATACACTATCGAGAACTTCCTGTAATTTGCGCGCGAATGATTTGTCAAATGGCGCAAGTAACATTGTTTTGTGGTCGCCTGGAACATCATGTACTTCTACACCTTTCTTAGCATATTTTTTCCATCCAAGGTATTTGTAATCTTCTACAAAGTAAATATTGTCTTTAGCTCTGAATAAATGCACTTTTTCATCAAATGGAGCTAGTTTATAAGCTTGGTAAGCGATTTCATACTTTTCATCAATTCTCCTCATAATCTTGTAGATTGTGCCAGGCTGTTGCTGCTGTTCCTCAACAGGATCCCCAAAAACAGAATGCATTTTTTTGCTCAGGAGCAGTTTTTGATATTCGATCGTCTTCCTGGGGTCCTTTAAAAAGGATCTGACTATCCACCAGAATTTAGGTAGTTGTTTTTTTATTTTTTCGATATACACGCCGATACTTGTGCCATGGAAGTCGAGATTTTTTGCATTGGTATCAAAAATGGCTATTAAGCTGATTTCATGTCCAAGTAAACGCAGCTGCCTGGCCATTTCAATAACTACATATCCTCCAAACGAATAACCAGCTAAGGCATAAGGGCCATTCGGATTTTGTGCAAGGATACTCTCAATATAGTATTTTGCAATGTCCTCCATATTATCCATCGGTTCCTCAATTCCATCCAGGCCTTGCGCCTGAATACCATATACTGGTTGCTCCGGATCAACATATAGGCCAATTCCGCTAAAATTCAACACATTATACCCTCCGCCATGAACAATGTAGATGGGGGTTTTTGTCCCTGATGGTTTAATAGGGACCAGTGAGGTATAACTAGTGGGTTTATTCTGCCCGTCAAATAATTTGGCCAATGTTCTCACTGTAGGATATTCAAACAGCGTAGAAAGTGGCAATCCATGACCATTTGCCCTTTCAATCTGGATCATGAACTGAATGGCAATCAGTGAATGGCCGCCAAGCTCAAAAAAATTATCATCAATGCCTATATCTTTGATATTTAGCAGATCTTCCCAGATCTTTACAATTTCCTTTTCCGTTTCAGTTTTTGGTGTGGTGTAATTGCTCTTATCGCCGAAATGCAGGTGATCTGGTGCAGGCAATTGTTTCTTGTCAATTTTTCCACTCGTCGTTCTGGGGAAATCTTTCATCCACACAAAAACGGCAGGTACCATATAGGCAGGGAGCTGATTTTGGATTTCTGCCCTGACAAACGCTGTATCCTGTTTTTCGGTTGAAGACGAGAGGTACGCAACGAGCCGTTTTTGGCCATTGTGATCTTCCCTGGCCGTAACCACAGATTGTGCAATACCCGCAACGCGGCTCAACACAACTTCAATCTCTCCGATTTCTATCCGGTAGCCCCTTATTTTAACCTGATCATCATTCCTGCCGATAAATTCAAGGCTTCCATCCGGAAGTGTTTTTGCAAGATCACCCGTACGGTATACTCTGGTGTGCCCTCCATCGGGTAATTCAAGCGTTATAAAGCGTTCGTTGGTGAGTATTTGATTATTCAGATATCCAGTGGCCAGACTTGCACCAGCTATGCATAACTCGCCTGTTTCCCCGTCATCAAGTATTTCAAGGTTTTCACCAGTGATATATATTGTGGTATTGTTTATCGGTGTACCAATTTTAGGGAGGCCAGGCCACAGCGTCGGATCTCCATCCAGTTTAAGTTGGGTAACCACATGACATTCTGTGGGCCCATATTGATTGTACAATATGCAACCGGGAATGGAGCTAAAAAATTCTTCAATCTGGGGGGTAATTTTCAACTGTTCACCAGCTGTCATTACTTCCTGTAACGCCGAAGGGAATTTTCCGATGCTCACGGCAGTTTCGGCCAGAAACTGTAGCGCAACAAACGGCAGGTAAATCCTGGTGATATTATTTCGCTCAATTTTAGCCAGCAGGTTGTCTGGGTTTAAGCGCATAACGTCATCAATCAGGATAAGCTGACCACCCGTAGTGAGCGTTGCAAATATCTCCTGAAAAGATACATCAAACGTTAATGGGGCAAATTGCAGTGTTTTGCTATCGGCCGTTGCAACTGAATTCTGGTTCTGCCAGATTATCAGGTTGACTAATGCACGTTGTGTAAGATAAACGCCTTTTGGTTTTCCTGTCGATCCTGAAGTATATAATACATAAACATTCGGATTCTGGAAAATAAGTGATTGTTCAGGTAAGCTATAGGTAATATCAAAATCGATCGTTTCCAGGCCGAGCTGATTAAAAAATTTAGTCTCTACCGAGCCTGCAATGCAATAATGCAGGTTAGAATCCTCAGTTATCTGATTTAATCTTTCTTCCGGATAGGTAGGGTCCAGTGGCAGGTAGGCTTTTCCTGCTTTCAGGATGGCCAGCACAGCAATAACCATATTCAGACCTCTGGTTGTGCTTATACCAATAATTTCTTCATTTGGAGCAAAGTGCAGGATAGCCCTGCTAAGGTTATCTGCTCTGATGTTGAGATTACTGTAACTGATAGATTCATCCTTAAAGCTTATTGCCGGTTTGTCTTTGAAAGTACTAGCCGCCTGCTCAAAAAGCAACTGTACAGAAATATCGTTCAGTTCAGTGGCTTCCTCAGGAGCGCTGATGATCGTTCTTCTTGCCAGTGATGTTGACCGTTTAAATACCGGTTCATTGAGAAAATATGGCGAATCGGGTATAAGGACTTCACTGATTTTCAGTTCCGGATAATTCACTACAAATTGAAGCATCCGTTCAAAACCATCCATCATCTGGCGGATAGTTTCCGGTTCAAACAATTGTGTGTTAAAAGACCATTCCATTACAAGTGAATTTTCAGATCCGCTCGCATTGATAAACATTTCAAAACTCTCGTATTCTCTGGGATTGCTAATTAACTGGTAATCGAGTCCTTCAAATGACACTCCATCATCCAGCCCCATATCCACGTTAAATACCACAGGAACCAGAGGTATACGGGAAGGGTCCCTTGCAATTTTGAGTTTTCGCAGTAAATTTCCCCAGGTAAGTTGCTGATTGTCGAAGGCATCCAGGATTGCCGGTTTTCTCAACCGCAGATATTCTTTGAAGCTGTAATTTTTATTTGGGCGGCTTCTGAGAGGAAGCAGGTTTACACAATGGCCCACCAGATCATAGTGCCCGGTGATTGATTGTCCAGAGGCGGGTAATCCCACTACAATATCCTTCTGTCCGCTAACCATGTGAAGGAAAAGCTCAAAGGCAGAAAGAAAAGTAAGTACAAGGCTGCTTCCCTGTGCCCGGCCAGTCTCTTTTAATCTTTTTACCAACTCATAATCAAGACGAAAATCGAGGCGTTTACTCTTAAATGTCCTGATTGCAGGGCGTACATGATCTGTTGGAAGATCCAATACCGGTACTTCCTGCTCGTACTGTTTTAACCAATATTTTTCAACATCTGCACGTTCACGGCTCAAAGCGTAATCGGCCTGCTCCATAGCGAATTCGGTAAGTGATGTAGCCTTACCCATTTGAGGATTAGTATGCCTTACCCTGGCACTATAAAATTTACTGATATCCTGCAATATGATACCGAGCGACCATCCGTCACATACAATATGGTGTCCGGTAAAGGTAAAATGGTATTCATTTTCTGATAGGCGATGTATTCCTACTTTAAATAATGGCCCGTTTAAAAGGTCAAATAAGTACAATGCATCATTTAATACATATTTTTTAAGTTCTGCTTCCTGTGCCGAAGGAGAAAGATGTGAAAGATCATCATAAAACAAATAGTCTTTAACTGTATCAAAAATAAGTACAGTAGAGCCATCTTGGCTGAATGCAGACCTTAGGGCTTCATGTCTTTTTACAAGGCTCTCAATTGCTGACTTCAAATAGTCAACATTGACCGCTCCATGAAGTCTAAGTGATAGTGATTCATTATATCCTCTGCTCGCATCTGTACCTCCCAGCATACAAGACGTCCAGATTTCCTTTTGCGGCTCTGTTGCTGTTGCGGTACGGACAATTTCTCCCCCAGAAAACGGGTCGAAATCTACGTGTGTATAAACTACATGATCAATACTGTCTACCATCATTTTTTAAATCTTTGTCTCCACCTGAAGATACCTTTCCGGATTGTCTGGATCAGTGATAAACCATGCCGGATTTCCTGCACGGTCCCTGCCTAATCTCGCTCCTTCCACCGGCGGGGTCACATCAGCAGTTTTTTCAACAGCAGGCTCCTCAGGCAGGGGAATCAATTTAACACCAATCAGTTCAAGTATACTTTCACGGAATTTTGCTGCAATCGTTTCAATCTCTTCCAATGTATGTGCTTCTGTAAGGAAACATGGAAAACCGTCCCAGATATGAATTCCTTTTTCGCGCATTAGCGTGAACAGTAACTCACTGTAAGGATATTCCTCTTTAAATTTAATTTTCCATAATGAGCCAAAATGTGCAATATACATCGGAAGCTTAAACTCATCGGCAGTGTCATTCAATAAGCCGGCCAAAAATGTAGTACGCTGATTTAATTCCGTTTGAAATCCCGTCCCTTTTTCCTTCAGGTAGGTTAATGAAGCTTTTCCTGCAGCCAGCGCAAGCGGATGTCTTACAAAGGTTCCTGCGAAATAAGTTACACCAATTTCTGGGAAGGATTCATCACCATATTGCCAGAATCCACCGTCAAGGGCGTCCATGTATTCCTTTTTTCCGGCTATGGCGCCTATAGGCATGCCTCCGCCAATCACTTTGCCGTAGGTACCGAGATCTGCACGGATGCCAAATATGGCCTGGGCACCGCCCTGGTGCGCGCGGAATCCGGTAATAACTTCGTCAAATATTAAAACGGTTTCAGATTTGTGTGTAATCTCCCTCACTTCTTTAAGGAACTCAACAGGTTGAAATTCGGGCCTTCTGCTCTGTACAGGTTCTACCAAAACTGCGGCAAGCTCGTGTGCCCTTTCCCTGATGATACGTAAACTTTCCTCAGTTCCGTAGTCAAGTACAAGCATATTTTGTACTGCCTCAGGCATAATGCCTGGGGCGGCAGGAAAGCTTTTTAGTTTTTTGGTTCCCCTAATAATTACTTCATCATTGATGCCATGATAGGAACCAGAAAAAGAGACGATTAAAGAACGCCCGGTAACAGTCCTTGCAATCCGCATTGCTCCCAAAACTGCTTCAGAGCCAGTATTACATAAGGCTGCCCGGTCAAATCCCGTAAATTCGCAAATCAGCTGACTAACATCACCTGCCAGTTCATGCTGCGGGCCAATTTCGTAACCTTTCTCTACCTGAGCAAGCACTGCCGCTTTTAGTAAAGGGTGCTGATATCCAAGTAAGTTTGATCCAAATCCATTGAGCGCGTCGATATAGTCATTTCCATCGATGTCCCAAAGGTGGCTGCCTCTGGATTTGTTGGTTACAATGGAGTAGACAATCTCTTTCGTGTTTGGCTTAAATCCCGATACTACTCTTGGATCCGCCATGTGTGATCTGTTTTTTTGCGTAAATGCCTTGCTGCCGGCGGTTTTTTTGTTGTACCGCTGGGTCAGTTGCTCCAGAAAGTCTTTCTGATAGGGCTCAAGTGCAGTGGCAGTTTTTTCTATTCTTGCGGTAGCACCGAATGGTTTTTTGATTTCATTGAGCTCATCTGCTGAAAGATCGGATAGTGTAAGAGATGCGACAGGTTGTGCAATTTTTTCAACTATAGGTGCCGGAACGGATGCCGCTACATAAGCTGCCGGTGCGGTAAATACTGGTGCCGTGCCCTGCATCAGTTCAACTTGTTTAGACAACAGTTGAAGTTGCTGGGCAATTAAACCTAAAGCGGAATTTGCAGGGGCAAAGGCTGTCGGTGCAGAATTAGCTACAGCAAGAGGTGTTACCGGTTGCGACTGTACAGGTGTAGCAGCAGTTTCCTGCGGAAGACTTTGGTCGACAAATGCGGCAAGGGCTTCTATAGTAGCATATTCCTCATTCAGCTGCCTGAATGTAATTGGGAGTGCAAATTCTTTTTTAAATGTAAGGGCAAGCTGCGTCAACAGCAACGAATCCAGGCCTATTTCTATAAAACTCATATCGGATGTGACGCCGGCCATCTCAATTCCGGAGGCGTCTTCAAGGATATGTTTTATTTTTTCGATCAATGTATCTTTCCTCATGGCAGTGAAGTTTTGTAGTAGGGGTTCTTCTGTGGTAATTTGTTGTAACTGAGGTTTGGCCCAGTATATTTTTTTATTGTAGTTGTAGGTAGGCAGATCAATTTTCTTTTTTGTCTGATTGTTATATAAGGCATTCCAATCAGGCTCAATACCCGATTTCCAAACTTTACCTAACGCATTTAAAATGGCATCCCGTGAGCCGGCAGCCTCTTTCTTATCCAGACTTGCAATTGCATTGTACGTACTTTTAGCTCCATGCTGCCAGATGAGCGTAGTGCAGCTATTTCCCGGGCCAGCTTCTACAAACAGTGGGTTTTCCAGTTCCAGTATAGTTTCCACGGCGGCAGAAAAAAGTACGGTCTGTCTAATATGGTTTGTCCAGTAAGCAGGATCTTGTGCTTCGGCGTCTGTTAAAAACTTACCGGTTACCGTTGATACGATCGGTTTTTGAGGTCTGTTTAATCTGATTTTTCCCACTTCGGCCGCAAACTCCTGCAATACCGGATCCATCATCCACGAATGAAATGCATGGCTTGTCGCTAATTTTTTATGCAAAATTCCTTTTGCGTCCAACTGCGTCTGAAAATCGTTGATCATCTCGTCCGGTCCTGCCAGCACACATAATTTCGGGCTATTGATTGCCGCTACCGATATTTTCTCCGGGAGGATCTCTTTCACCGCCGAAAAGGGTGAGCGGACGCTGAGCATACTTCCTGATGGCAGGCCACTAACCAGTTTTCCGCGTATAGCGATTAGTCTGAGTCCATCTTCTAACGTAAACACGCCTGCCAGATGTGCAGCAACATATTCACCTATGCTATGTCCGCATAATACAGAAGGCTGAATTCCCCAGCTCATCCATAGTTTTGCGAGTGCATAGGATATTACAAATAATGCCGGTTGTGTATATTTTGTATTGTCAATATCTTTTTGTGCCTGTATACTGGCACTATTTGCATAAATAATATTCCGGATATCTTTATCGAGATAAGGGCTAAGCAATGCGGCGCATTCGTCCACTGCCGCTTTAAAAACTTCTTCATCCTGATAAAGTTCAGCGCCCATATTCAAATATTGCGCACCTTGACCGGGAAAAATAAATACTGTTTCTCCCGGAAGTTGTTTTATAGCAGCAGATTTGGCCAATGGCCGAAGCAAAGCACTTTCCAGTTCATCTTTTCCGTTGGCGACAACAAAGCTGCGGTAAACAAATCCGGGTCTGGTTGTCTGGAGGGTGTATGCGGTGTCGGTAAGATTTATCTGTGGATGTTCATTGATGTATGTTTGCAATCCAGTTTTATATCCATAAAGGCTTTCCTCGGTTTTAGCCGACCAGATAAATATTTCTGCTCTTTGATCTTTCTCTTCAATTTCTACCTCAGCGTGGTCGTATTCTTCCACAATAACGTGAACATTTGTACCACCAACACCAAAAGAACTTACGCCGGCTCTTCTAACTTTGTCGGTATCCCAGGATTTTAAGTTTTGGTTCACATAAAAAGGGGAGGTAGCAAAATTTATTTCGGGATTAGGTTTATCAAAATTGATGGATGGTGGAATCTCTTTATGATAGAGCGCAAGAGTGGTTTTAATTAATCCTGCTACTCCCGCAGCAGCGGTCATATGCCCCATATTACTTTTAATAGAACCAATAGCACAAAACTGGTTTTCAGGCTGATCACCAAAAGCAAGTTTCAGTCCTTCAATTTCAATAGGGTCACCCAGGGGGGTCGCAGTGCCATGAGCTTCTATGTAAGAAAGGGAAGACGGATCAATTTCAGCGTCGTTGAGTGCCATTGTTATCGCTGACGCTTGTCCCTCGGTACTTGGGGCTGTGAAACTTCCTTTTGTTCCTCCGTCATTGTTTACTCCTGTACCTCTGATAATTCCGTAAATTGTATCGCCATCACGTTGAGCAGCTGTCAACGTTTTTAACAAGACAACACCGGCCCCGTCACTAAAAACGGTTCCTGTTGCACTTGCATCAAACGAGCGGCAATGTCCATCCTTACTCAGCATGGCGCCTTCCTGATAAAGATGGCCACTTTTTATAGGGGAAGAAATACTGGCACCACCGGCAATTGCCAGGTCGCACTGATTCTTACGCAGACTTTCCACTGCCTGTGAAACCGCGAGCAGTGAAGTTGAACAAGCAGAAAATACACTTACTGCCGGGCCTTTCAGGTTCAGTTCATACGCAGTCCGGGATGAAATATAGTCTTTTTCATTAACTGTCATCACCTGGAAACTACCAACCTGATTGATTAATGCAGGGTTTGCGGCAACGTTATGCTGATAGTAGGTATTGTTGCCTGATCCGGCAAAAACCCCGGTCAGGCCTTTATACACTTCTGGCAGGTGTCCCGTTTTCTCCAGTACATCCCTGCTGATTTCCAGAAAGATCCGTTGTTGAGGATCCATCGCCTCTGCCAATTTTGGATTGATACCAAAAAAAGAGGGTTCAAACCATTCGGCACCTTCAATTATCCCCCTGGCACTCACATATTCAGGATCATTTTTTATCTCCTGCGGAATAGTACTATCAAGTTCTTCTTTGATAAAAAAGCTGGTCGTTTCCTTCCCGTTACGGAGTACGTCCCAGAGTTCATCGATTGTACTTGCCCCAGGAAATTTTCCGGCCATACCAATGATAGCAATGGGTTCTGCAGGACCTGTGTTTTGATTGAGTGCCCTGCTGAGAGGTGTTGTTGTCGAGGCTGAATTGAGATAGCTGAGTATCTGACCGATACTCGGGTATTGATATAGTTTTGTAATGGGAAGTTGAATACCATGTGCGGTTCTCAATTCCGATACTGTTTTTAATGCCAGCAGGGAATTGCCACCCAGCTCAAAAAAATTATCATCTACACCAATTGTATCAAGGTCCAGTATGCCGGCCCATACCTTCGCTACATTTTTTTCGAGTACCGTTTTTGGTGGACTAAAAAGAACAGACAATTCCGGGCGTTTTCGTTCAGGCAAAGGAAGTGCTTTTTTATCTACCTTACCGCTTGATGTTTTGGGCAGGTCTTTCATCCAGATAAATGAAGACGGCATCATGTAATCCGGCAGCTTTTCTTCAAGATATTTTCTGACTTCAGCGGTGTTCGCATTTTCATTTCCAGCTACAAGGTACGCAAGCAACCTGCTCTGACCTGCCGTGTCGTCTTTAGCAACTACTACAGCTTGTTTTATGCCTTCAATAGTGTTTAATACAACCTCAATTTCGCCTGGTTCAATCCTGTAACCCCTAATTTTTACCTGGTCATCACGTCTTCCAAGAAATTCGATAGTTCCATCAGGGTTATAATGTGCCAGATCGCCTGTGAGATAAATTCTGGTTTTCGTTCCGTTAATTTCAGTCCAAATGAATTTTTCTGCGGTAAGCTCAGGCCTGTTCAGATAACCAGCGGCAAGACTTACTCCCGCAATAGCCAACTCGCCTGTTTCGGTGCCAGGAAGCATATTATACTCCTTATCCAGAATATAAAGTTCAGTATTGGCTATCGGCGTTCCTATGTTAGGTAGTAAAGGCCAGTCTTTTGGCGTGCCCGCTAATCTAAGCTGGGTAACAACATGGCACTCAGTTGGGCCGTATTGATTATACAATTTACAATTATTCAGTCCTTCAAAAAGATCTCTGACTTGTGGGGTTATTTTTAGCTGTTCGCCAGCCGTCATTACCTCTCTTAGGCTTTGCGGAAAATGGGTGGCGGCGGAAGCAGCTTCGGCAAGAAATTGTAAGGCAACGAAGGGAAGGAAAATGCGGTCAACCTGATGTTTACTAATGTATTCCAGTAAATTTACGGGATCAAGCCTTAAGTCATCATTAATTAATACCAATGTTGCACCAATGGTTAGGGTGACAAAAATTTCCTGGAAAGACACATCAAAGCTAAGCGGTGCAAACTGAAGGGTTTTACTGCCCGGACCGGAAATTGATTGCTCCTGTTGCCATAAAATCAGGTTTACCATGGCCTTCTGCGTCATGTAAACACCTTTTGGGCTACCGGTTGATCCCGAAGTATACAATACATATACATTTGGATTTTGATAGATTCCAGTCGATTGGTTATTATTTGTAGTACCCTCTTGTTGTAGCCCTTTCAGGCCTAAATTATCATAAAATGAATGTTCAGCACTGTCTGATATACACGTTTTTATTCCAGAGTCGGTAATAATCTGACGAAGTCTCTCCTCCGGATAAGAAGGGTCCAGCGGTAAATAGGCTTTGCCGGCTTTTAAAATAGCAAGCACAGCGATAATCATGTCAAAAGACCGGGTTGTACTTAGTCCGATAACTTCCTCTTCGGCCGCAACTGCTGCCAGGCCGAGGCTCAGTTGATTTACTTTTTGTTCGAGCGCAGCGTATGTAATATTTTCATCCCCGTAGGAAAGGGCGATATATTCTGCATAATTGTGCGCGGATTGCTCGAAAAGCGCATATACTGAGGTAAGATGATCACTGTCATCCGTCATTGATGTACGATTATTTACCATAGACTTCCATATTTTTTAGTCGGTCGTAGATATCTTTTTTAATAAAGAGCCGTTTTAGTGCAACTGTGGAATGAGCAAGCACATAACCTGCCTTCCGTAATTTATCGCAGCTGTTTTTTATCCTGAAGTGGAAGCCCTTATCTTTTGTGTTATAAATTTCATCAAACTCCACGAGAATAGCCCTGACGTCAAGTTGATCTTCAACTATGGAATCAATTACCTTGTATTCTGCCCCTTCAATCTCAATTTTAAGGAGGTCAACGTGTTTGTGCCCCAATTGTTTCATTAAACTTGAAAGACGGTCGACCGGTGCTTCAATGAATTTTTTGGAATCAGTAAAGAGATAGGCTGAGTGCGAAGAGTAATTTTCCTTTTCAGGATCGTAGAATTTTAATATCTCTTTCTTATCCCAAAGTCCCACAGGGACAAACGTGATTTCAGCAAATTGCTTTTTACCAATTTGATAAACATAAGGGGCAAGTGTTTTGTCGAGTGTTAAATCGGTGCCGTGATTTACGTATGCCTTTACTTCGTTAAAATGGTTAATGCCGTATGGCGAAGGATCAAAGATGTAAACCCGGGAATCGAATTCTATTTTCAGTTCAGTATCGAATGAAATATCTTCGCCTGCCCCTACACAGTAAACAATAGAATCTGCGTTAAGAAAATTTTCAGGCACTAAATAACCATGCCGTTCTGAACCAAAGTACCTCAGATTTTTTAACGGTTTTACATTAGACTGGGGATGTATTCCCAATATTTTTTTAATAAGTTCTGTTGCCATTTATTTTAAAGCTGCCCTGATTACTATTGGTTTGTAGAATGAACGTTATTTTGTTATAGCTTAATTTAGGAATAATTATCAGTATTCATTTAATTTAATAGTGAATTTAATATTTATTCTTTTCTATTTTTCCTGCAAATGCATACTATTGTTAATATTCTGTTAAGTCTGATTAAACGCGCTTCATTATGCGCTTCCGCTAGGATTTTGATGCGAAAGTAATACATTATCCAAAACATATAGGTGACATTTGACATTACTTTTGAATCATCTTGGTTACAAAAACTAATCTTTTACTGAGCTAAATAAGATCTTTTATCCAAACTCTCAGCAGGAAAAATCAATTTTTTAGATTTCTTTACATACGTTATAACATGGTTTTGGTTTTTAATATTCAAAAATTCAAAAAATATGAGTTTCGGAAAACAATCCAAGCGTGGTTTTAGTAATTGCTCTGTTATTTAAGACAATTATATTCAATACTTTTGGAATAAATACGATTTAAGTTCCAGTCTGGTAGAAATTTCTCTTATGGAAAAAGAAGATTATGTTATTAGTGAAATATTGGTGGCTGCTAAATCCTTATTTGGTCAGTTTGGGTTAAAAAAGACAACAATTGAAGATATATCTCTTGCTTCAGGAAAAGGTAAAAGTACGCTTTACAATTATTTTCCAGGCAAAAATGAAATATTTGAAGCTGTAGTGAAATATGAAATGCAGAGCGTTATAAGAAGACTGCTCGAAACGGTCGATTCTTCGTTGCCGGCGAAAAAAAAGCTGAAAACATTTTTAACTGTGCAGAGTACTGCAATGGCCGAATTACACAGTTTATATAAGGTGCTTTTTGAAGATATGATAGAGTCCCGGAAAATGTTGATGCCACTTAGATTGAAATACGAAGAGACTCAAATTGATATGATCACCAGGATTATTTTGACAGGAATAGACAGTGGTGAATTTAAGCAACTGGCTGTTGCGCATATACGAAAGATAGCCTTGGTGATAATAATCGCGTTCAGAGGCCTGCATTTCCCACTAAGTATCAATCCGGCTGAAATACGGCCCACTGAATATTTTGATGCACTAATAGACATGCTCGTTGAAGGAATTGGGAATTAACAAATTAAACAGCCATATTTATATGATGAATTACCTGGAAACATTAGATCAGGTCAGGGCTCACGCCGCCAGCTTGTTTCATGCGAAAAAAGATAATAGATTAATCTACCATAACCTGCTCCACACCGAGCAGGTAGTAAAATCTGTAGTAAAAATTGCCAATCATTATCAGTTATCAGACCACGACTTTTTTGTGGTCAATACTGCAGCATGGTTTCACGATATTGGTTATCTTACCAGTTTCGAACACCATGAAGCGAGGGGCGCTGAGTCTGCAAAACAATTTCTTTCAGAAAGAGGAGCCGATCCTGAGTTGGTTGAGCTGGTGGTGAATTGCATCCTGGCCACAAAAATGCCCCAGCACCCGGTAGGTTTACTGGAGCAGATTATCTGTGATGCCGATCTTTTCCATCTGGGTGGCGACAATTTCAAAGACAGGAACAAACTGATGAGGCGTGAAGCTGAGGCCTTCTGTGGAAGAGAAATTGATAAAAACGAATGGCGGCTAAAAACCATTGCCTTGTTCGAGGCACACCATTACCACACCGATTATTGTCAGGATTTACTGACTGCAAAAAAAGAACTTAATTTACAGGAATTGAAAGACAAAGCGAACAAAGAGACTCAAAAGGAAGAAAAAAAAGATAAGAAACACCATAAGGACGACAGGCCCGATAAGGATGACCAGTCTGATAAGGATCAGCGTGGAAATAACGGACATAATGACGCTCAGCTTATTGTGCGGAAGGATGAGGAAAAGGAAGTGAAGAAGAAAAAAAGCGACAGGCCCGATAAGGGAATTGAAACCATGTTCAGGATCACATCTGGGAATAACCAGCGTCTGAGTGATATGGCGGACAACAAAGCACATATCATGATTTCCACCAATTCAATCATTCTGTCAGTTATCCTAAGTATACTGCTAAGGAAACTGGAAGATAATCCACACCTTATTATACCTACGTTGATATTACTCATTATTTGTGTGACCACCATGGTCTTTTCTATCCTTGCCACAAGACCGTCGGTACCAACGGGGACATTTACGGTTGAAGACATTAAACAAAAGAAAGTAAACCTGTTGTTTTTCGGTAACTTCTACCGGATGGAGCTGCCAGATTACGTTTCAGGCATGGAACAAATGATGGAAGACCGTGATTTTCTTTACGGTAGCCTGATCAGGGACGTTTACTCGCAGGGTGTTGTACTCGGACGTAAATACCGCCTGTTGCGCGTTGCTTATAATGTATTTATGTTTGGCATCATCGGATCTGTTCTTGCTTTCATCATTGCAATGGCCTGGGTTTCTATTTAACTGAATATGGCAGAGTATACCTTTTATAACCGTGACCTGAGTTGGCTGAGCTTCAATGAAAGAGTGTTAATGGAGGCAGAAAGTGAAACTGTGCCATTATTGGAACGGATCAAATTTTTATCCATCTACTCATCTAATCTGGATGAGTTTTACCGCGTACGCATGCCAGTATTGATGGCGATAGATAACTTCGACGACAGTACAGGCCTGTATAACGTTTATTACAAAGCCAATTTTTTAATTAACCAGCAGCAGCAAAGATTTGGTCACTTACTTGCAAACCAGATCCTGCCTGCATTACAATCAGAAAATATCCACTGGATATATAATGAACCCATCCCTCCTACAATAGCGGACGAAGTTGCCGATGTTTTTTTTAACCAGGTTCTGGCGTACATTCGCCTTTTTTCAGTGGAAAAGGACGATGACGGGTTTTTTGCTGAAAATAACAAATTATACCAGGCGGTTATGCTTAGCGATGGCGCCGGAAATGAAAGACTGGAACTGATTACTGTTCCGTCTGACGTTTTGCCGAGGCTTTTTGCCCTTAATGAAAAAAGCATTAAGCTGAAGAATGGAGATGGAGCAGCTGATCCAGAACGAAAATATGTGGTATTTCTTGATGACATTATTAAAGAGAATCTAGGGTACCTATTTCCGGGCGAATCTGTTTCTGGTGTATACAATATTAAGATCACCAGAAATGCAGAGCTTAATCTTCATGATGAAATTGATGACGATATTACTGCTGCCCTGGAAAAGGAGCTGAAAAAGCGAGATCTTGGATTTGCCACACGGTTTTTATGCCAGCCCAATATCCCGCTCAGGCATCTGTACCGGATTTTGTATACGCTTGATTTATCAAAAGCTTCTGTAGTACAGGGGGGATATTATCACAATATGAAAGACCTGGTCGGTTTTCCTTTACAGGACGCCCATCTCAGTTACCGGAAATGGCCATCGCATCAATCATTACAGCTAAAAAAGGATGAAACGTTGTTCGGGCTGATACTGCAAAAGGACCTGCTTGTTCACGTCCCATATCAAAGCTATGATCCTGTGCTCAGGTTCTTCAATGAGGCTGCAAATGACATTTTTGTCGAAGAAATTTCAGTAACCCTCTATAGGGTAGCAGACAATTCAAGAATTGTGAATGCATTGATGACAGCCGCCAAAAATGGAAAAAAGGTCTCCGTAATGGTTGAACTTAAAGCACGTTTCGACGAAGCCAATAATATTAAATGGGCATCGAGAATGAAAGCTGCAGGTGTAAAGTTGATTTACAGCAATGCCGACATGAAAGTGCATGCTAAGGTGGCCCTGGTAAAAAGAACAGTAAGGGACAAAAGTCATTATTTTGGCCTGCTGGCGACTGGCAACCTGAATGAATCTACAGCCAGATTTTATACGGACCATATATTGCTCACCGCAAATCAGGATATGCTGGGAGAATTGCAGTCGCTGTTTGGCTTCCTGGGTAAAAAGAAGAAAAAACCACTATTGGAAGACGATATTAATTTCCGGCACCTGCTCGTTGCACAATTCAATCTCCAGGAAAAGTTTTTGGAGCTTATAGACAGGGAGATCTCCAATGCAGGTAAAGGTCTGCCATCGGGGATCACTATAAAAATGAATAACCTCGAAGAAAAGGTCCTGATCTCAAAGTTATACGAAGCTTCAAATGCCGGTGTCAGGATTGAACTGATCGTGAGGAGTGTATGTTGCCTTATTCCTGGTGTTCCGGGACAAAGTGAGCATATTACGATAAAGCGTATTGTAGGAAGATATCTGGAACATGGACGTATATTTGTATTTGAGAACAACGGTGATAAAGAAGTATTTATGGGCTCGTCCGACTGGATGAACAGAAATATCTACAGTAGAATTGAGGTCTGTTTCCCAATTTATGACCAGTCGCTTAAAGCAGAACTGATAGCGATACTTGATCTTCAGTTAAGGGATACGGTACAGGCGGTGGAACTCAACGAGGAATTACAAAACAGCTATCATAAGGGAGAACCACTAATCGATTCGCAGCAGGGAATTTATCAGTTTTCAGGGCGGCCTGTAAAAATAGCAACCACAAGCGCCTTGTAAAACCGAAATGATTAAATAACTGAAGCACGTAAGACGATAATTTTGATCATCAAGGGCTTTACGAAACAACAAAAAATAATAAGCAGATGAAAGGATTGAATGCAAATATCATTAAATATATAGTTCCGGCACTGATACTTTTGGTTCTTGTTTCCTGTAAGCGAAAGATATCTTTTCCGAGCCCTTTGGGTTACGACTTTAATAACCCGGAAAAATTCAATATGCCCGAAAGTCTGCTCGAAATTTCCGGGATAGCGTTTTATAAAGATAAAGGCGATACAGTATACTCTATACAAGACGAAGATGGACGTTTTTTCAGGCAGGGCTGGATGAACAAAAAACAAAAGCACACACAATTTGCTTCTAAAGATGATTATGAAGATGTGGCCATTTTGAATGAGACTGTATTTGTGCTGAGAAGTGATGGGGTGATCTTTACATTCCCGTTCGCTGAAAGAATTCAGGAAGAAGCAAAAGATATAAAAATATTTAAGGATATTCTGCCTAAAGGTGAGTATGAAAGCATCTATGCTGACAATCAGACCAATCAGGTGTATTTGCTATGTAAAAATTGTAAGGATGATAAAAAAGATAAAAGCATGTCTGGGTCCATTTTTACTTACAATCAGGAAAAAAAGGAATTGATCCCCTCCGGCACCTTTTCAATGGACGTTTCTGGAATGATTGAACGGGAAGAAATTCTTAAAACCGGTTTGAAGGCATCCGCACTAACCAGGGATGCACATTCAGGAGAATGGTATATTCTTTCGTCAGTGAATAAGGTACTCGTTATTGCCAGTCCGGATTGGAAGGTTAAAAACGTAATCCGCTTAAATTCATCTGAATTTAACCAGCCTGAAGGACTGGCATTTGATGATCAGATGAGTCTGTACATATCCAACGAGGGTGACGAGCTTTCTTCGGGTAATATTTTAAAGTTTAAACATAAACCCTAAAACATGCAGGCTATAACTTTAGACTTGAGCAAATCTATTTGCGGCAAAGAGCAAAATATAATCGGCGCGGAGATTGAGTTCTCGATGAAGCCTTTTATCGATTTTCTGAGGGAGAAGTTCAGCAGTGAGAAAACTGCAAAAATAAATTTTTATAAATATATGCTCGATCAGTTTTTGGTTTACCCAGAACTGATGAGCCCTATCCAACAACAGGATACAGCGAAATATGGGCACTTATATGAACTGATATATACGGCTTTATCACCGATTATTAATGACGAACATGACCAGCTCTGGGCATTGAGTAAACCAGTTTCCCCTTGTTTTTATTATGGTACAAATGAGTTCTATGATGTGCTCATGGATCAGCATCACCAGTTGAGAACAGACCTCTCCCTGCCTTCGCAGGAAGAAATGGAAAAAAAACAACTTAATAGTTTTTATAACCTGATCATGAAAAAGTTCTATAACTTTTCATTGTCCGGTCAGGATTATACTATTAAAGCAATTGTTGACCATAAAACACATTTACTTAAATACTTCAGACTTGATATAGACAACCGTTTTATCACTATAGATGTTAACGGAGAATTACCTGAACTGACCTTACAGGGTATTAAAGAATACATGAATGATGAAAACAGCAGTGTTGAACTGCTGTCGTCATTATTGCCTCCTGATATGTTCAGAATTGAGGGTATATCTATTGTGACACTGACGGATGTGACGGCTGAATATGCCCTTGAGTCTATTAAAAATACAATTATAGACCATAATCAGTCTATGCCCGGCTGGAGCAATGACGCCATCTCAAAATCGCTTAAGTCGCTGGTAGGGACTGATGCAATTGAGTTTGGACTTTTGCCTTATATCCGCCTCAATAAAAAGACATTGCTCTACAGTCATGAGGGGTTTGAAAGCATTATTATTAAACAGGCAAAACTGAATGGTGTGCCGGAAAATGAATATGCCGATCTTGCTGATAATTTTGTCGCGCGTCCCCGGAGGCTGATCTTCCCGGAAATTACCAGTGCCGATGCACACGCATTTCCAATGTTAAAGCTAATCAGGGACAGTAACGTCAAATCTTATGCGTTATTTCCTTTGTATTATAACGGCAGAATGGTCGGCTGTCTGGAACTTTATACCTACGATGCCACGGCTTTTAGAGGAGATACGCTGGCAAAAATTGATGCGGCCTTCCCTTTGCTCGCGCAGCTTTACCAGAATATTATTGTTGATTTCAATAATGAAATCATGACAATAGTAACTGATAAGTTTACCGCTCTGCAATCTTCTGTTCAATGGCGGTTTTACCAGGTGGCCTATAATTACATGAAGTCTGGAGGCCTGGAAAAAAACCTTCAGATTGAACCAGTTTATTTTAAGGACGTCCATCCTTTTTACGGTGCTATTGACATCAGGAACTCCAGCATCGAACGTAATTTGATGATCAGGAAAGATTTATTTGCGCATTTCGAAGTGCTGCAGATTACCCTCGAAAATCTGAGGTCCAGGATGGCCTCTAATATTGCTGACGAAATTCCCCAACAAAATCAAAGTTGGGATCCTGATACTTTCGATAATATGTCGGACAGGGAGATCATGAAAACCGACGACTATCTGCAGCGTCAGCTTCCGCCGTACCTAGCCACCCTCAAAGAGGGCCATCCTGAGGTTAGTTCGATTGTAGATGAATATTTTAAACTTACACAACCGGGCGGAAAGATCTTCGAAAACAGGGACAACTATGAACTGAGTATGCAGATGATCAATCATGCAGTGAACCGTCATCTCGATGAATTTAATACGGAATTACAGGAGATATATCCCAGTTACTTTGAAAAATTCCGTACTGACGGAGTAGAGTTTGACATGTACCTTGGACAGTCCATTACCCCGGATATTGCCTTTGACGATGACCTGGTACGTGATTTCCGATTCAGACAGTTAAAGGCAGTTGCTGAAATTGCCCAGATAACAGGCTTGCTCACGCCACACCTGCCAATCCCACTTGAAACTACACAACTTATTTTTGTATACGGTAAATTGATAGATATCAGTTTCAGACTTGATGAACAGCGGTTTGATGTAGAGGGTAGTTATAATATCAGGTATCAGATGGTGAAAAAACGCATAGACAAAGCACATGTAAGAGACAGCACCGAGCGCCTTACCCAACCGGGAAAGATCGCAATAGTATATTTCAATACTGCTGAAGCAGTAGAATATTTAGCGTATATTCATCGCCTGCAGGCCCTGGAGTTGCTTTCGGAGACGGTTGAATATCTGGATGTGGAAGAGTTACAGGGGGTTGAGGGACTAAAGGCTTTACGGGTAAGGGTAACAAATAAAGTTTAAATTAAACGCTCATGTCATTTTTTAGGAATATTCGCAGGATACCTGTATTAATTTTTGCTGTTGGTTTACCTGCGTTATCTGTGGCGCAACAGCAAACAAAAGATTCTATTACACTAGCCATTTCTCCTGCGTATGATTCTGTAAATAAAGTACACCGCTTTTTTATGGGCGAAGGTTACCGTAAATTATGGGCCACTCCTGTAAAAATGAGGATTGTTGATCTTTCAAAGGAACATGGGGGGATGACTGTCCTTCAGTTGGGCGGGGGTATGCAAACGCGCTCTATGCGTTTGAAAGATGCCACTGGCCGGGAATGGGCTTTGAGAACGGTGCAAAAATATCCAGAACGTGGTTTGCCCGAAAATTTAAGGGCAACAGTAGCAAGGGATGTGGTTCAGGATCAAATTGTAACCAGTCACCCTTTTTCGTCGTTGGTAGTTCCGCCCCTGGCGGATGCCCTGGGGCTTCAACATGCAAATCCGGAAATTGTTTATGTAGGTGATGACCCTGTTTTAGGACAATACAGGAAAGATTTTGCAAATGCAGTTTATCTGCTTGAAGAGCGTTTTCCAGAGGGAGATGAAAAAAGTGATAACACCATTAAAGCGCAACGCAAAGTAGAGGAAGATAACGATACACAGGTAGACCAGAAGCTGGTGTTAAGGGCCCGGTTACTTGATTTTATTCTGGGCGACTGGGACCGGCATGAAGATAACTGGAGATGGCTGAAGCAGGGCGATAAAGATGACAAGATTTATGTGCCCGTGCCTCGCGACAGGGATATGGTTTTTTATAAAACGTCCGGGCTCTTTCCCTGGATTGTATCGCATCAGTGGCTCCAGGCGAGACATCAACCGTTTGAACCTAAGATAAGGGCGGTTGACCAGTGGAACTTCGGACAACGTTATTTTGACCGTTACTTTTTAAATTCCCTGTCTGAACAGGATTGGAAGGATGGTATAAAATATGTTCAGCAAACCATTACCCCTGATTTAATGAGACAGGCAATGAAACGGATGCCTGCGAGTATTTTTGCAGAGGGAGGTGAAGAAACACTTAAAATTATGATTGCCCGTAGGGATAATTTAGAGGAGAGTGCTTTGCGTTATTACAAATTCCTTGCGGCAACAGTTGAGATCCCTGCTTCGGACAAAAAGGAAAACTTTGAAATCAGACATACTAAAAAGGGTAATATCGAACTGAAGATCAAAAATATCAAAAAGAATGGTGAATTAGGCCGAACGCTGTATCACCGCTCGTTTGATCATACAGTTACCCATGAAATCAGGTTATACGGAATGGGAGGCGAGGACGTTTTTGATGTCACAGGAGAGACCAAATCGCCGATCCGGGTTAGAATGATTGGCGGTGACGATAAAGATATCTTCCACGTAAATCCAGAATTGCATAACAAGGCAAATACATTTATATACGACCGTAAGGACGAGCAGAACGACTTGCCTGCTGCTGCTGTAGCCAAGCTGCGTTTATCAACTGACACTGCTGTCAATACATATGATAAAAAATCTTTTGTTTATGATCAGTTCGGGCCCCTGTTCCATCTGAATTATAATATTGATCAGGGAATTCAGGCAGGAGTAGGACTTATCATCGAAAAACAGGGCTTCCGGAAATCTCCACATGCGGCTAAACAGGAATTTTGGGTTGATTATTCTACAGGAAGGAAGTCATTTATCTTAACCTACGCGGGTGATTTTAAAAAGGTGATAGGTAACAATGATTTTAGGATCAACGCGAGGCTTTTAGGGCCCAACAATCTGAGTAATTTTTTCGGATTGGGAAATGAAACGGCTTTTTTGCGGGATGACGATGATGATGATGACCGTCGCGGAGATCGGGATGACGATGATGATAAAGGCATTTCTTATTACAGGAATCGTTACGACTACCTTACAGCAGACTTTGAATTGTACAGAAAAATAAATAAATGGACAATCGGAGGCGGCTTGGCCACCGAATATTATACAAGCAGTGCACGTAATAATGAAGAACGCTTTTTGCGCGATTTTAATCAAACGCATCCTGAGGAAGCTGTTTTTCATGATGGTATTTACACAGGATTGGTAGCGGAAGTAAATTATGATTCGCGTGATAATGCGGCCATACCAAAAAAAGGAATGTACTGGAATACAAGGATAAGTGGCACGCAGGAATTAAACAGTTCCCATAACCGGTACGGAAAAATCCAAACAGAGTTCAGATATTTCATCAACCCCGGAAACGGTGGTTTTGTCATTGCCAACAGGCTTGGCGGTGGCACTGTGTTTGGTGATCCTGAGTTTTTTCAGATGATGCAGTTGGGCGGGGTCCGCACTCTCCGCGGCTTCCATACAAATCGTTTTACTGGAAAAACTATGGCATTTGAAAATTTAGACCTCAGATTAAAATTATTCGACTTCACTTCCTACATTGTACCAGGCTCAGTAGGTCTACTGGCGTTTAATGACGTTGGGCGGGTATGGTATCCTGGACAATCATCTGATAAATGGCATTACGGTTACGGAGGTGGCCTATATGTGGTCCCGGCCGAACTCATCCTTATTCAGGCAGCGGTCGGTTTTTCTAAAGAAAGTACAATGCCTTACATATCGGTAGGTTTTAGTTTTTAAAAAGTTTAAAGCCAGTTATATCCCTGGCTTTAAACTTTGATCATTTGCTGATTTCCTTGTAGCTTACTTTGTAGGCGGTGTTTTTGCCGTTCTGAGTGATTGTAATAGTTTCCGGATAATTGGATGTATTATAGGCATAACTGTAAGTTGCACTCATTTCCGCTTTCATAGGATAACTGACCGTTGTGATGTTGCTTGCATAGGAGAGGAACAAAGGGTTTTCCTGTTCCAGGGCGAGTAACCATCCGTAGTTCGCTTGTTTAAATAAACCATTTTTTTCGTCATAAGCATAATTCACCATCAAGCTTGCCGTGTTGCTCTTATCGGTGACGAGAGCTCCGGTAGAATTGTAAGTCTTTTGCTGGGTATCCGTTAACTTGTCGTCAACGTTGAAATAGCTGATATTTGCCAGTTGCGAATTTGAATACGTCAACGTAAAATAACCTGTTGCATGGAAGTCACTACCCGAAACTGATGTTTTTGTTCCTTTGGTAAGCAGTCCATTTTGATCATAGCGGTAATCAGTTTCTGCGTACAGCTCATCGTCTTTGTATTTCATCAGCGCTACTGGTTTTCCCGAAGTATTGTACCGGATTACAGTGGTTTTTCCATCCGCATATTCAACCTTTGATATGGACTGGTTATTTATGTAACTGAGGATAATTTTGGAATTGCCACTTCCCAATTGTACCGGTAACAGCAATTTTTCTTCAATGACAGGTACAGGTTTCTCCACCTCCGGAGCCTTTGTTTTTTCGTCGGCATTTTTTTTACATGCAACAGTGAAATTTGTGAGTGTTAGCACTAAAAGAATGGCAGTTTTTTTATAATTTGTCATAATCTTAATTGTATATTTATTTAATCGCTAACTTAATTTCAAATCCTGATGTTGTGGTAGTTTATGGAAAATATTCGGTATTCATTCGCCTTAATTAGTTGTTATTTATTTTTGAAAAATCGCAAACAAAGCGGAAAAATTCCGGTTATAACTCATACTTTGATCTAAAATTTTATCAGAATTTGATCCCATCCAAAAAATTTATATGGAAATAATTCATCTAAGTGCCGAATGTTATCCGGTAGCCAAAGTTGGCGGCCTGGGTGATGTGGTAGGTGCTTTACCCAAGTACCAAAATAAGCTGGGCCACTTTGCAAAAGTGGTGATGCCAGCCTATAATATCCCGTTTATGTGGGACAATGAGTTTGAAGTAGTTTACGATGCCTGGGTTAATTTGGGACGCGAGGGCTTTCCAGTACGTATTTTGAGGGAGAAAACCAATAAACTTGGGTTTGATCTCTACCTGGTTCATATCGCTGGCTTAACAGATCGTGATAAGGTATATGGATACGGGGATGATACTGAGCGCTTTCTTGCCTATCAGATAGCCACACTCGACTGGATTAACCAGTGGGAACACCGGCCTGATGCTATTCACTGTCATGACCACCACACTGGACTGGTTCCTTTCATGACGGCAAACTGCGAACGTTATAAAAGCCTTAGCCACATCCCAACAATACTTACCATCCACAACGCTCAGTATCAGGGACAGTTTGGCTGGAATAAAATCAGTTACCTTCCTGCATTTGACTTATGGAAGTCTGGAATGCTGGAGTGGAAAAATGCAATCAATCCCCTGGCCTCGGCCATCAAATGTGCCTGGCGGGTAACCACTGTTTCTCCTTCATATCTTGACGAGCTGAGCGTAAAAGCTAATGGGCTTGAAAGTTTGCTTGCGAGTGAACGTGGTAAGTCTACCGGAATTCTAAACGGCATTGATAATGACGTCTGGAATCCTAAAACTGACAGTATGCTACAAAAAACTTACAATGTAAGGACGGTAGAAAGTGGAAAGAAGGCAAACAAAGCTGCCTTATGTGCTGTTTTTAATTTAGATCCGACAAAACCCCTGTTCACTTTTATAGGAAGGTTAGTAGGGGAGAAAGGTGCAGATTTATTGCCCGATATTTTCCATAATGCTTTAGCGCACAGCAGAGGTAATATTAATATCCTTGTACTCGGCTCCGGGGATCCGGTTGTAGAAGGAAGACTCTTAGAGTTGAATAACTGGTTCCCTGGTAACTATAATGCTTATATCGGGTATAATGAAAAACTGTCCCATCAGATTTATGCTGGCGCTGATTTTCTTTTGATGCCGTCAAGGGTAGAGCCTTGTGGCTTAAACCAGATGTATGCTTTACGATATGGGACTATTCCAATTGTAAGAAGGATTGGAGGATTGAGGGACACCGTAACAGATATAGGCGATGGCGGATTTGGAATTTGCCATGACCAGACAAGTGTCTGGGATGTAGGCCAGGCGATGGGAAGGGCTTACGAACTGTATCAGGACAAAAAACGAGTAAAAGATATACTTAAATACATAATGCAATTGGATCACTCCTGGGATAGGGCAGCCCAACAATATATCGATACATACCAAATGTAAATTTTAAACAACATGACTGAAAAAGTATTAGGAGTTAT
>Ga0247815_10000218_pt1 | contig 45165 bp, 51 predicted proteins | sample UWRJL194509B1_FD_181014 | JGI IMG/M metagenome (GOLD analysis project Ga0247815, IMG submission 181014) | Plant litter microbial communities from Arlington Agricultural Research Station in Wisconsin, United States - UWRJ-L194-509B-1 | ecosystem: Environmental > Terrestrial > Plant litter >...
GTAGGGCTGTTGTTAATCCGGCGCCGGGTGTATTCGACTACGACGGATGGAGAGCAATTACGCCATTTCTTGACGCTTGCATGGCCGCGGGCTTGCTGGTTGTCTTCCGGCCTGGTGTGGTATGTTCTGTCGACTGCCTCGCAAGTTCGCATCACTCACGTGAACCTTCCCCTCAGTACATCAACGCCGAAGTCAAGTATGCGTCTTCCACCCTCTCCCGTATCGGAACTAACTTTTTCTACAGTGGCGGTGGAATTCCTGGCTGGGTTACTAGTGAAGTCGAGGGACATCTGCGGAGTAACGACTCTTCGTGGACAGCCGCATGGGAACCATATATGCTCAGCATTATTGAACAGACACGCTCCTATCAAATCACCAATGGAGGGCCTATCATGTGCGTCCCCTTGCGTTTACTTCTTGCTCGGGCTCATCCTCGCTCGTTGTAGTGCCTGGCAGATTGAGAATGAGTACACCAACCACACCGACATGGGTTCGCCAGGGAAAGCAGAGTACATGCAGCAGCTGGAGGATTTCGTTCGCAAGCATGGCATCGTGGTGCCGCTGACATTTAACGAGTCTGGGCGCAGCAAGCAGTTCGTCGACGGGCTTGGCAGCGTGGACGTCTACGGCTTCGATAGCTACCCACAGCGGTTTGACTGTGCAAACCCGGACGTGTGGAACCCGCTGCAGACAGATTATCGCACCTACCATGCAGAGACCAATCCGAAACAGCCGCTTTACATTCCCGAGTTCCAAGCTGGGGCGTTCGACCCGTGAGTGAATGGGACGACGTCGTATATTGACTTGCTCACATAGTTGGCAGCTGGGGACCAACCGCTCCTACATACGACAAATGCCGCGAGCTCACCGGGCCAGAGTTTGAGTCGGTGTTCTACAAGCACCTCATTGCCAGCGGTGCGACGATGATAAACTACTATGTAAGTCAGCCGTGGATGCTCTTGCATCGACCTGACTCGCACGTCCCACCAGATGCTCTACGGTGGAACGACTTGGGGATCGTTGCCTTTCCGTAAGCCACTCCAGAACATTCATCCTCTCGGTTAACATCATTCAGCTGGCGTATACACTTCGTACGACTACGGAGCCCCGATCAAAGAGGACCGGTCGCTCGGGGAAAAGTACAACGAGCTCAAGCGGCAGGGTCTTTTTGTCCGTAGCGCAAGCGAGCTGGCAAAGACGAACTACAAAGGGAACAGCACGGACGGATCTGGCGCGGTACTTATCGACAACTCGGACGCATTTGCGACTGCTCTTATCAATCCGGACACCCAAGCAGGCTTTTGGATTGTTAGGCTCACCGATTCGGTCTCCAAGTGAGCAACTAACAGCAGCAGCATCTGCAATCTATTGTTGACGCGATATCCTGCTGCAGGGCCAACGTCTCTTTCCACCTGACCATCACTACGCGTGCTGGAAGACTCACTATTCCGCGGGCCGCCGATGGTATTCAGATCTCTGGCCGTCAGTCGAAGGTCTTGGTCAGCGATTTCAAGTTTGGCACATCGCGGGCGTGGTATTCAACTGCAGAGGTGCTGTTTGCTGGTGTTATCGGCGAGCGCGATGTCCTGTTCCTGCATGGCGATCCTCGGCACTGGCACGAAGCTGGAATTGCCTTTACGGGTCGAAGCAATGGACCGCGTGTCTGGTCTTCCGACTCGTTGCACCCCGACGCGTCAGCTACCGACCTTATTCAGTTCAATCATGAGTCGTCCCACTTCGCCGGGCAGACAGTTGTTACGCTCCTACCTGGCATTCAGGGACTCGTGGTTCTGTGGGACTCGGAGACGCAATTGGTCCTCTACGCCGATACTGAGACCGCTGGAAAGTTCTTTGCTCCTGTGTTGACCGGTTCATTCGACCTCGACCCCTTCGCGTCGTTCTGGGGCCTCGGATCAAACATGACCTTGCTCGTCGGAGGACCTTACCTGGTGCGCAGCGCAACCCTTCTGCAGGGCGGTCAACACCTCGCACTGCGTGGCGACCTGGAGGGCGATGCGTATCTCACAGTGTTCCCACCGGGAAGCGTCCGCGAGTTCTCATGGAACGGTGCTATCATTGAGAATATAGCGGGCGCTGCGACAGAAGGCTCGTCGATGCGAAGAGTGTTCTTGTCTCGTCGACCAGCAACTGCTGCAGCTCTTCAGTCATTCACTCCCCCAGGCCTCGAAACCTGGGTCTTCCATGATGGCCTCCCGGAGATCGGAGCCAACTACGACGACGCAAGGTGGGTCAAAGCAGGCAAGACAACGACCAACATCCCATGGAAGCCGCTCTTTGGCGGACCCGAGGTCCTGTACGGATGTGACTACGGATTGTACGTCTGATTGTTATTTTTGCTGGCATCTTGAGTGGCTGATGCATTTTGGATAGCTGTGAGGGTACGGTACTCTGGCGTGGTCACTTCACCGGCTCGGAGGAAACAACGGCTGCGAACCTCACCATCAACGGTGGCGAGGCATTTGCGGCTAGCGTCTGGGTCAACGGTCACTTCGTCAAGACGACCTACGGAAAGTATGTTGAATCGGCTCGAGAGAGGCACATGGAGTAGATACTCATGCTACTAATTCTAGCTCGACTAACAACCTCAACATCATTCGCGAGACGAACGAGCTCTACGAGTTTCCTCATGGTGCAGTTAAAATTGGCGAGGAAAACGTCATCACCGTGCTGCAGGACAATCAGGGCCTGGAAGAGGACATCGACTGTAAGTTGAGTTAGGGTCACGGTGGTGCGGCGCTGAGCTCGTCACAGGGGTCGCGGATACCACCAAGTCCCCTCGTGGGATCAGGGGTGCAAAGCTCATCGGGGGGCATTTCTCTGGCTGGACGGTGCAAGGAAAGCACGGTGGATATACCAAGTACGCTGCGAGAGCCTGCCGATCTGGCGACATTTATGGCTCGTGGCTCACCCACCCTGCAGCTTTACCGACCGGCTCCGCGGCATCTCGAACGAGGGAGGGACCTTTGGCGAACGTCATGGCTGGCACCTCCCCGGTTTCGCGCCGGCCACCTCTGACGGATGGAGCTTGCGCCGCCTCTCCGAAGGTCTACCTCATGGTGCGGCTGGTGTTGGCGTCTTCGTGACGCACATCGAGCTGGATGTCCCACGCGGGGTGGACATGCCGATGTCGTTTGTGTTTGACGAGGGAGTAGGCGAGCCAGGTCTTGCGTATCGGGCTTACCTTTACGTGAACGGCTGGATGATGGGCAAGCGAGTGGCTAATCTCGGGTGAGTAGCCACGTGCTTTCGTGTACTTGCAACTGACGGTATGTTCAGACCTCAAGCCAAGTTCCCGGTGCATGAGGGTATTCTTGATTACCACGGAAAGAACACAGTCGTCGTAGTGCTGTGGGCGATGGAGGCGAACGCGAACATTCAACCCACATTGCGCCTCGTGGTGGACGGACAGTACGAGACAGGCATGGGAGCGATTTCAACCGTTCAGACTGAATGGATCACGCGCACAGATGCTGTATAAATGACCAAACAAGCTGAATGAATGTACAAGATGGAATTTGGCGGCACTAGCTGGTGGCAGAGCAAGTCTGGTCAGAGTTCCATATATTTGCGAATCCGTGGTGGCAACCCCCATTGGCAACACCCGCACACGCTCAAGCTGCCTTTTTCTTGAATACGGTCTGCGCTTGTCACCATTTCCAAAATTATGCTGTGCTATTTACCTATATCTTGGTGGGGAATAAGATGCACTCGGGGCATGCGATCCACGCTTTACCTCGACGTGAACCTGATAAAGTGACAAGGCCTATCAATCTGCGACGCGCCGATGCTACAATGCCAAACAGAACGATTTGTGTGATCATATTGCCAAAACAAGGTGGTGATGCGCTGAGACAGGAGAGACGCGCCGGATGCATGAGGACACTGCCACCAGAGCACCTGTCCTGACCCCTTAGACTCGTCGTCACCATCGTCCAGCGTGACCATCTTGCCGGCCTCTTTACCGCGCGTCGTTCGATGGGATGCAGTCGTCTACGCCGTCCAAACCGCTGCCACCGCTGCCTACAAGCGAGCGAGGGCTGCCAGACGTGCACCGGTTGAGCGAGACCAGCTCGAAGCACCTGGCCGTGACGCTGCGATATGCGCTCCAAGCCGAAGCACTTGACCAGTCCTGGGTCCCGTTGATTATCGCAGCGCTGGACGAGTTGGCTGACTCGCTTGCGCGCGGGAAGTGGATTCACGGGCTCAAGGTTGTCCGCAGCGCCGCAGCCACCCGTGCCACAGACATCGAGCGCCAGCGCCGGAATGCGGCCCGCGAAGCCCGCCTCAAGGCTACTGCGGAAGATCCAAAGACTGCAAAGCCTGTACCACCAGAGAAGGATACAGCTGCACATGACCGTCGCGTCAAGGCGCGCGACGAGCTCGTCAAGCTCACCGCAGCGTCCAACGTTCCCGCACCAATCGGAACCCCTAAACACATGCTACTTCTCGTTGCACCTCTTGGTCCTGTCGCACCTACGGAGGATATGGACTTTGACCTTGTTCCCAGCAGCCGCACGTGTACATTCGCGCGAGGCTCGTTCCTCATTCCAGCACAGAACGCCAGGAATCCACACACGGCAGGCCAATTCCTCTACGGCCTTGAAGACTGGAACCCAGATGCCGTCGCTCGTCTTGCAGCAGACGGACGCGCCGTCAGACTTGTTGGTGGCACATTCAAGTTCACCGGCATTTCCTCGCCCGACATCTACCTCTCCCTCGTCAAGGTCCTCCGAACGGCCATCTACGTCAGGCTATCTCTATTGCTTGAAGAGAGGCTGCTCGCTGGCCTCCACGTGCCCCTACAGTTCCCAAAGCCCCCAACGCCACCACAGTCACCAGCTCTGCCCGAGGTCGATGCGGCGTCATCCCATCCGTCATCTCCGCCGGTCCCCGGTTCGCCTATCTCGACGAAGCGCTTGGCTCGTGCAACCGCAGGATTGCGTTCTGCCGCTTCGTCCGGCATCTGGTCATTTATTTCAAAGAGGACAGAGAGCCTCTTACATGGTCATCGCCAATCCCTCTCGTTGCGCACCGGATACAGTTTAGACGGCTACGCTAGTCCCAAGCGGCGATCAGTCGACCTTTCGGCCACGCAGCGCTCGGAGCGTTGGTCTGAAGACGATGGCGCAGAAGGGATCGAGACCCTGCGGAGTCCTGGTGGCGCAGCACCACAACAGCTGGCCGGCCGATTCAGCTCAGCACTGAAGCACCTCGAAGACATCACCTCAGTGCTCTCAACATCGCCCGATATGGACATCCCTCTTCCACCACTATTGTCGAAATTGGCTACTCGTGAGCAAGCAAATTCGCGGGCTGGCCGACGGAAACCACGATTGCTGCTCACTGGTGACGAGCGAACGGCACTTGAGGATCTCCGCGGGTGGAAGGAGAGCGACCCTTTTGTCTTCGACGAGGCGTTTTCCGGATTCCAACAATTCACGGCACTCTACTCGGAACACGTACCACTCCCTCCCCAAATCTTCGATGCGGACAAGTTGCTCGGCATCACTCGGTGTGGGTCGCTGAAGTGGATCACCCATGAGTTTTGGTCTGCACCAAATTCTTCGGGCGACAGCGGAGACGACACCCTTGGTGGAGCTATCGAGCGATCGTGCGAGTTGGCCGAGGAACCGTGCGATCTCTGCGACGTCCCTCGCAAGCTGCACACGAGAACGTGGAACCACGGCTCAGTCAAGATCACACTTACCGTTGGCCCCATCACGGGCAAGCCTGTGTCTGAGACGCAGATGTGGGAGAGCTGTGCCGTGTGCTTAGCGCGAAATCCGACGTTGCCTTTGGACGATGGCATATTGTAAGTCTCATTCCATGCTGCTCAATGTCTTGTCCTCATCTCATACTCTCAGCCTGTACTCGTTTGGAAAATTCCTAGAACTCCTCGCCTACTCGAAGACAATGCGCTCCATTCCTTTGGCGTTGTGCCAGCACACATCGGTTCAGCCATCCAGCGATGGGCAGACGGCTATCGCGAGCCAACACAATATTCTGCGGCACTTTGCTCGTAACGATATGGTTGTCACATTCGCTACGGCAGCCGTCGCAGACGTCTACGACATCAAGGTTCCCAAGATGCAGATCGTACATGACCGGGACGCAGACAGGCGCGACGCGGACATTACGATCACGCAGATCGACCTCTCGCCAGAGCAAGAAGCAGTGCGAGCCGAGATACGCAAGTGGTGGGATGCCTTGCGCGTCCACTTGCAAGAACTGGTAGGTGCCTAATTGCTCAACATGTCATTTCGCGCTGACCGGCTGTCCAGACGGATTACTTTGATGAGGAGCTGGATGCCCTCGAGGAGAAGCGAATTGCCACACCTGGTCAGGGTACCGACTCTCCCGCAACACCAGCTTCAACAGCGCCTGCAACCGCTTCCAACTCAGATAACTCTTTGGAAGAATCCACAACCCTTCAGACTCTGTCAGAGACATCTTCGTCTGTAGACAGCGCAACATTGAAATCGCTCTCAAGCATCACGACAGATCAAGATGCTCCAACACGGTCTGCGTCGATGACCGCTTCGACTCTGCGCGGCTCTCGAGGGCGGCTACAAGATATCCGGCGATCTTTTGAGCGGACCGAGCAAGAGTTGTACAACATGCTGCGAACCACGCAGGTTTCTTCGCTCAATGACGTGCGGCGAGCGTTTGCAAGCAGCGCGCGGGGCATCATCAAGCGTCTTGCGGCATGGCAGGCGAAACACGCGCCCGCTGCGGTGACCTTTGACAAGATCAAGGCAAACGAGCCGGAGTGGTGGAAGTCAGGCTGCTATGCCGTGCCCAATGGCCGTGTCATTGTGCGAGACGGCGAGTGGGGCAGTATCATCTCGTGCGCTCTCAGGTGCGTGATAGGAGCTTCAGGGAGCCGTATCAAAAGCTCAAAACTAACGACTACTCAGTTCGTCAGACTACACGGACGAGCTGGCAAACATGCAGGCTGGTCGACCAAGCCTGGTTCATGCGCAGTCAGATGCCGGACACGAATCGCGACCTGCAACACCAGCGTCCAACGCCGGATCGAAAGATGGTCTGACTGCTGCGAAGCAGCGCAAGGTGCCCGTGAACAAACCTCTGCCAGATCCCGACGACGAGACGGCTCGCGAGTCCTGGCACGAGCCAGAACCATACCAGACGACAACTTCACGTATCGATCATGCGCGCGACGTCTCATCTCTCCTCGCACTCCGGGACGTTCTGCGCCACAAGCGCTCTGTAGACAGTTCGGCTACTCCGCCTGGCAGCGTGAGCGGTCTTGGTTCACGGTTCAGCAGTCTCGGTTCGAGTGCATCGCGGTTCATTAGCAGCATCTCCGCGCCGCAGTCGGCGTGGGCGAAGCCGACCATGGATGTGTCTCACGGACAAGCAGAGGGCAAGGTAGTGCCGCCGAGCTCCGGCACAGCTGAGAGCGAGGCGGAGAGCGCATTGCTCAAGGTTGTCGAAGAGCAGCTCCTGACGAATGGATTGGCAGCGACTGAAGACGATAGCAACGCCTTGCACGGCTCGAGCTTCATCAATGTTCAATCGCCAGCCTCTCCCCTTTCGGCAGTATATCCGCCGACGCCGACTGGGTATCCACCAACACCCAGACATGATCGGGATTCATCGACGGCAACGATTGGCCCGCCAGTACCACCGAAGGACCCGACTTCGACCCCGATGCCTACGCCGACCGTGGAGGTGACGGCTGCGGATGTCGAAGACGCGATGGCGAAGCATGCTCAGAGCAAGGAGGCTGCCGCCACACAGCTCTCGCTGACCTCAACGCTAGCGAACGCTATGCGATACGTCCTCAGCACGGGCAGCGGCGGAATTGAAACGCCATCGAGTTCGCGCCGCGGCATCATGCACCCGCTCCTTAGTGCTGGAGGGATCTTTGGTCAAGAAGTCGAGGACATCGTGCAGCCGCACATCAAGTACGACTTCGTGCTAGGAAGTCGCCTCCGGTTTAGCTGCACCGTCTACTACGCGCGACAATTCGATGAGCTTCGCCGGCGGTGTGGGATAGGAGAGGACATGTTGCAGAGTCTCGCGCGTAGTGCGGGGTGGAACGCGGCTGGTGGCAAAAGCAAGGCCAACTTTTGGAAGACCGCGGACGATCGCTTCGTGATCAAGTCACTCGTAAACGCTTGGAATGTTGCTGATTTGTCAGTATGATCGTCGTATACGGTATTCGTTCGACACAAACTGACGATTTCGACAGACAAGTCCTCAACGAGACTGCGCCTGCCTACTTCAAGTATCTAGACGACTCGGCGAACCGCTCATCTGTCATTGCGAAACTGCTTGGTTATTTTACCGTTGAGATCAAGAATCTCGAAACGGGCACTACGCAGGCTAAGGCAGACCTGCTCGTCATGGAGAACCTCTTCCATGCCCACAAGATTGCACGTACGTTCGATCTGAAGGGCATCCAAGGTCGGAAGGTCAAGGCGAAGGCGGCGAAGGACAAGGAGGAGGTGAACACTCCGCCGCGGACATTGTTTGATGGAGAGTGGATCGAGGGACAACAGCGAGCATTGGTGCTACTCCAGCCGCATTCCAAACGCGTCTTGCAGGAGGCAGTCAAGTCGGATGCGGACTTCCTCGCCCGGTCCAACATTATGGACTATTCGTTTGTGCCATTCCTGTTTTATCAACTGCAGTTGACTGACCTGGCATACAGGCTGTTGCTCGGCATCGATGAAGAGAAAAAGGAGATCGCTTGCGGATTGGTTGACACGATTGGTACGGGCAAGCCGCCGTGTGCCTAGTCCACGTCACTAACCTTCATTTTCAGGGAGTTATTCTTTCGCGAAGACGTTGGAATACAAAGCCAAGCAGGGTCTCAACAACAACCTGATCACGTCCAGTCAAAAGGAAGTGACGGTCATCCCACCTGCAGAATACCGCGATCGCTTCGTCAAAGCCATGGACAGCTACTTCCTTGCGTGTCCGAGTGAGTCTCACTGTGCTTGCAGATGCTAGTGATGCAGCTAACGGTCATGGTCCCCAGACAAATGGACTAAGCTGAAGGACTCGGACTCGTCGTCTCCTCGATTGTACAGTGTCTTATAATTCCTTAACCAGACTCCTGCTGCACATACCTTTGACAACATGTAACTATCACACTGTACAATGCAATTTACGAACATGCATGTGACTGGGGACCAGTCACTGCCCATGCGCCATGATTCTACACACATGAGAAAATGAGATCGATGAATATCGCCATCGCAGCCGTGATTGTTAGTCGCGTCGGAGAGGGCTGTGTCTACAAGCTGCGTGTGGCGAGCAGCTGCGGCTGGCCGGATTCGGCAGCCTTGGGCTGGTACTCAGGGCATTGTGCCGTGGCAAAAACACATCGGACGTAAACAAGGTGGGTACAGTTCAAGACGATTGATCGTGACGAGATACAGGAGAAGACATGGCAGGGAGAGCGAAGGATGACGATGCTAGGAAGGAGCAAGAGATCCAGCAGCGCAGGAGATCGTCGGCGCATCTAGTAACCCTCCCGGACGAGGTGATCTACGATGCTCGAAACGGCCGTTACAGCCTCCGGAGCCAGAGTAGGCGCGACGAATTCTCCGACGATGATGGCCTGTACCGTCTTCATGATGATGACACCGTCTGCCTGTGAGTGTCCGCATGAGATAGCAATCTTGGTCAGAACATGGACTGCGAACTACCCGAACCAAAGCATTAGGGACGAACCAGCTTCTTGCCGTATAAAGCTTTATCATCGACCTGTAGTGTAAAGAACTTTTGCCCCGCGAGCGTTACACCCGATTGAGTGGCTTTGGTCTGATCTGTGAACACGCTCAAAACCGCCGCCTGTTCGGCAGGAGACAACTGAACACAGAGGCAATTTTAGCAGCTTCTATATCGTCAGCCAGTGCACGTGAACGCACGTTGTAGCCGGGGCTTGCTGCCCAGACGCCACCCTGCTGTCCGAGGATGGCTGCGCGACTGATCTTGCCACCGCCAACGAGGCTCTTATCAACGTATGCTGCGCATGAGCACTTTAGCAGTAGATTGCGCGACAAGATGAGGGGGGTGCACTTTGCCACGACATTGGAGAGGGAATGCAAGTGATGGTAAGAGAGCAAGAGTCCCAGGCGGCGATATCCGGGCCGCGCTGGGACCTCTGCACGATCCAGCTATCCAACGCTTCCACGACCCGTTTCGTTGGCTCTGAGATCGCCCTGTTTCATAGGCTACTCTATCTAGTTAGCACTGTCACGGAACAGCTATCCATGCGCTTGTCACGTCTTCACTTAGACCGCTGGTGCTCCGTGCCGGGGCTCGGACCCAACCGAATTACGCACGCTGCGGGCATGTAACGTACGTTTGAACGCAGCATAAGATACACTGCGCGGCCTTGAGCTTCCTGCTCGCATATGAAGAGTACAAGTGCAAATTCCCACGCTACTCTACGAGCACTCGTCGAGCATCTACACATCCTTCCACGTCCATACGTTCCACTCGGTCTGCCGCTCGTCATCCCAACTGTCGTCCGGAAGTTCTTCTCGACCTTCCTCGACCAAAACCATCCCGCCCTGTTCCATTCGCTCGTAGAACTCCCTCATAGCGTCCAAATACGCGACCCGCATTGGATAGCAAAGCACGGCGCGGGCATTGGGATCGCGCTGAAGCTGAGCAAAGATTGTTTGCGAGATAAGCTCCGGGTGCTCCTCGCTGTACATTGTATCTGCGCAGAGGATGATTGTTGCTTTGTTACGATCGTCACCTCGCTCGCCCACGATGAGTTCAGCCACACCAAGGGCAGCAGCCACCTCTTGTTCCAAGATAAGACGCGTGGGACTGTTCCAGTCAAGCGTTCCCGATGAGACTCTCCCGCCGTATTGAGTGAGCATCTCGCGGTTCAAAGCGATGTTAGCGACCAGTCCCGGGACAATGGGTTCGAGATCGGTGAGCACGACGTGTGTTTTCCAGAGAGCCGCAGCGGTGATTCCAACAAGACCGGTTCCTGCTCCCAACTCGAGAACTGGAACTGGAGTGTCGGAGGGTACATCGTGAATGGGTAGCCGGTGGAGGATGTTGGCTAAAATGAAGGCGCCACCCCAGGTAATCAGGCCAAGATTATCTGCTCGCAGCGGTGGAACGGAAAGCGCGATTGGAATTTTGGTCGCGCCTGGGGTTGAGCTGGCGGTAATCTGATACGTCTCTTGCTTAGTAGTCATGATACACGCTGTCGCTGGTGTAGCGAGGTGAGAGTGGAAGGCAAGCCATGGACAGCGGAGTTGAACTTGATTATGACCGTCCGAACTGATCACTGTACCTATTGCCTGGCATGAACACCAATTCTGACGGTCGGGAGAAGTGAGGGAGTGTTGGTGCAGAACTGCTCACGTGACCTGGAGTGCCGCAGTCAAGCGCCGCGACTGCTTCCGGCTCTTTGCTGCCACCCCTTCAACCCGCTCTTCACTCGCGTGGTGTCGCCCACTTACGCGCCTCGCGTACCTACTCCACGCACTCGTATATTCCATCTTTTGAGCACGTTACGCGCCACACGCTGTGTCTAGCAACCCAGAAGCCCACTCAAATCTCAGCTGCGCTCTGCAGGCCACAGCTCCTCGACGACCACGAATTCAGCACTTCCACCTGACTGTAAATACGACACGCAATGGACGGCAGTGGCTCCCAGAACTCCTCAAACCCGCTCGATGCCTACGAGCCACTGGAGGTTGTAGGCACAGGCTCCTTTGGCACCATCCGCAAAGTCAGGAGGCGATCTGACGGGGTCGTCCTCGCCCGCAAGGAACTCAATTTTGAGCGCATGACCGAGCGCGACCGAAAGCAAATTGTCGCAGAAGTCAACATTCTCAAGGAACTTGATCACGACCACATCGTCGCCTACCACGACCGCGTGAGTGTCTTTGCGCACGCGCTCTTGCTTGGGTGCCGCGTGCCCACCTGTCAACTCCGCTTACACCACCCGTGTCCGTTCATTGCAGTTCGTTGATCGCGAAAATGGCATCTTGTACATCGTTATGGAGTACTGTGGAGGCGGTGACCTCGGTTCAGTCATCACTCGGTGTCGGCGCGAAAACACGATGCTGCCCGAGGACACCATCTGGTCTTACTTCTTGCAAGTACGTACTGAAAAGCACCCGTATATGCCTGCCGTTTCTAACATAATTCAGATTGTCCTCGCCTTGCATTCGTGCCATCATCCCGGTGTTCGTGTTCATACCGGCACTATGCCTCCACCTGAGGACTCGTTGGTGCGCGCAGCCAACTTTCATTGTCAAACTACACTCATTCCAGTTTCATCCGTAGCCGCCAACGACTGAGCGCAAGTCTGCAATTCTTCATCGTGATCTGAAGCCCGAGAATGGTGCGTACACTGGTTACCGATTGGATATTGGTCTGACGATTCCACCACTTGCAGTCTTCCTCAACGGCGAGAACCAAGTCAAACTTGGTGACTTTGGTCTGAGTAAACAGCTGCCAGCAGCGACCTTTGCCAGCACATATGTCGGGGTGCGTTTTTTGTTTTGTTTGCGCCACATGCGACTAGAAGAATGGCTTTAGTTGACCGACTGATCATCAGACGCCATACTATATGTCGCCAGAAGTGATGCAAGAGAAGGCATACGATAGCAAGAGCGACATCTGGAGCTTGGGTTGCTTGCTATTCGAGCTCTGCGCCCTCAAGTACGCAACTACAGGCTGCGCGGAAGCCCCAACAACTGATTACCTCATCCCAGCCCGCCCTTCCATCAGGCGCAAACGCACACCGAACTCGCTGCTTTCATTCGCAAGGGGCAAATACCGCCATTGCCGCGTTGCTACAGCTCAAGCTTGACGCAAGTCATCAAGGCCATGCTCAACCTCAACGTTCGTCGCTCCACATGTCTTGTCGATTCATCTTCAGTGCGAGACTGACCAGATAAACTGCAGCCGGCTCTCCGTCCATCAGCAATGCAGCTCCTACAACACGAGAAGCTTGATTTGGCCTTTAAGACGTCGCATTTGGACAAGATGTTTGTATTCCTAGGACCGCGGCGGCGTACCTACGGTCTGATTGACATGTTTTCCTGCCAGGATGAAGCAGTTCAAGCAAATGCGAACCACCCTTGCACAGAAGGAGTCCGAGATGGAACAACGCGACCAGGCTCGCATAGCCGAGTTCCAGGCATATCTAGCTGTGGTCAGTGTTTCCTGCGACGTTACTAGAGCATAGTAGCTCACGAGTGAGCTCACAGAAAGAAGAAGAGGTCCGCGCCGCTATGGAGGCTCGTGAGGTAGAGTTGCGCGAAGCCATGGTATGCAATCTCAGCGAACGGCATGTGACCGTCCTGGCGACTAATTCGCATGTGCAGATCCGACGTGAAAGCGAACTGTGCCAAGGTGTTCTTCAACGGGAGGAGGAACTCCGTCAGCGGTGGGAGGAACGTGAAGAGGAAATCCGTGTCGCTTGGGAGCGTCGTGAGGCTGAGCTCGTCGCCGAGATTACGGCTCGCGAGGAAATGGTTCGGCGTCGTGAAGCAGAGCTTGAAGAGCGAGAGAAGGCTCTTAGCGAAGACGGCAAAGCGGCTTTCAAGGACGTCAAGTGCGTGATCATTCCTACTTATGATCGGTTACATGGTGGCCGACCTAACCCACAGTGACAGGAACATCACCGCACTGAATCGTCAGCACGTGGCGCATGATAAACCCGCATCAGCCCCCGTCGCGAAAACTGCTGCAGTGCCGCCAAAGACTCCAATCTCGCGGTTCATATCTAAGTCCGCGGTGGAGGGGCTTTCGCCGTCAGAGGCTTCCGTGACCAACGAGCCGGGTAGCGCGATGAAAGGCGTCGTGCTTACAGAGACCGGCGAAGCACTCCCGACCCCCGAGGGCGCTGCCGGTCGTAATCTGCAAAAGCTGCTGGCGGATAGCCCAATTCAAGGCATCCAGCTCGACTTCAGCCGGTTTGCTAATAAGCCCAAGAAGCGTAACTCGCAACCGCCCGCGGAGAATCCACAGACGGACCACGAAACAGAGGACGAGCATGACGAGCACGACCACAAGGAACATGGACCGGGCAGCCCATGCCCTGTCGTGAGGACGCGCAAGGTCAGCGTAGTTCCGAGAAGCTCGTTACCTGTCCCGGTGTTTGCAGTATCACCAACGGCTTCACAGGATAAGGAGAATGTCCAATCGAAACGCCCGGTTCCCCACACTGCTGCGACCGCACCCGTCAAGGCGGAGAGACGTCCGACGCTAGGCGCAACTGGTAACCCTGCGGCACCGAAACTGGAACGGCGAACGACTTTGGCAACAGCTGCACCATTTTCAGCACTGACTGCAAAGCTCGCTGCCACGACGTTGGCGGAGCCAATGTACGACTTCAATGACGAAGATAATCTTCCGAGCCCATTCATCAAGCGCAACGTTCCGCAGGCAACGCGGGTGGCCCCATTGCGTCCTCGCCCCAGCTTAGGGACAGCGAGGCCTATCGCTGGTGCAGCTGCCAGGCCAAGTACTCGAGGCACACGCCTCGCTGCTACCGAGTCGAAAAAGGCGGCTGCTCGTACTGGGTAGCTGTGACATGTTCTCTCCCCTTTGCTCCCTGCTGGCTGTGTTGATACATTCCTCTCCTACTCGCATGTTTCGCTCTCTGACTCTGCACACATATTTCTCGAACCGACAAGTTCGGGTGTAACCTGTTTCCATTGGTTTCTCTGCTACCTTGTATATCTGCGTCCCCCACAGCTGCTAGTAAAGCCAATCCATCTTTGTCTGATGATGAACAGGCATATGTTGCGATCCTGAATAAGTTATGAATAAAAAGAGCGTTCTAAGGATACAATGCATCAAACGCGTCGAAAAAGATTCATGAAGGCGAAAGGAGTGATGGTGAAGAGTCATGAGCATGTCAACAGCTTCAAACCGTGACGTTCCTCCGATTGCAGTGAGTGCAGCATGGTGAGCCCAGGATGGCAGCAGCTCCGGTCGCTCGTGTGACACCAAGGGACGACGCCGTCATCGGGCTAGCAACCATGACGAAGAGACTACTGCGAGCTTTGGATTCTGCGCCAGGCGTCTGTGCGCCTCTCTCGGGATCGCTGAAGGGGAGCTGAGTGGTAGTCACGGTGGTACTGGTTGCTGCACGGGCGAACCCAATCGTCCCGGTCGTAGTGAAGCTTCGGCCTACGGACAGATTTGACCGATCGGTCACAACCTCGAAACGAACAACGACCATGAGCAGTGTCGGATAGATACCCTGCGTCGAGTTTGTGATCAGTGTGCATCAACAAATGTTCAGAATGTACTCACAACGACTTGTTGCATCATAACGTCGGTGAGGGAGGCTGCGAGTGAGATGCTTTTGTCGGGTGTGCCGTAGCTATTGATGCTGGCGTCACTTGCAGCGTTCATAGCCAACCTCAGGATCTGAAGTGCAGTATTGGTACAAGTCTAGCAGAGAATTTAGCTAGGCTTACCCCAAGAAGGCAGTACACCACACCGCTGATGACGATTATCCGCAAAATGTGACCTGTTGTGCTTGTAGCAATTTCGCTGGCGCATGTTCGCCTCCATTGACTATATAGAACCGACTTAGCATGCGTCACTGATAAGAACGCGTGGTACACATACAGCGTGATGTTGAACAGCAAGGCTGTCGAGATTCCATTCAAGATGAGGGAGAGTGCCCATGTTGCTCTCCATGATACCTTGATGCAGGACTGGGGTAACGGCTCCCCGACCATGTCAAAGCCCCAATCAAATACGCATTTGCAGTAGATGCTACCACTGACTGCATCAAACATTAGCTGATGTATGGGGGAACAGAGCGGACAAGGATCTCACGCAGCACAGCGAACCAGAGCGAGATCAGGATCGCGCTCACCCATATGCGGCCGGTTGCGCGCCTGTACAAGCTGATGACGCGCCAGATAACAAGAATATCACCAAGAAGGAATTGGACTGACAGCGGCGTTCGGTCAGCGTTGATCGGTGTGCAAATGAAATGAATCTCTCACTGAAGAACATGACATTCGCCATCCCAAGAGGAAGGCGAGTTGAGAGCCAGAGGCTAAACAAGCTCTTGCCGGCCTGTGTTGGAGCGGTTTGTCGCATTGGATCGTCGTCAAAGGACGCTAGCCGGTCGAGAAGTTGCACGAGACACGAGATCACAACAGACCACATGAACGTCGCAATCGTGAACATGCACCACGTTGTGGCGAGAATGACCAAAAGGCCGGCGATACCAGACTGGTAATACGAGCGATGCGGTTGTTGTTTGCGTCGCTCGAGGATTCGCCAGCTTTGAGGGAGTGTGAGCGCGGACAATCAAGTGAAACGAACACCACTGACACAATGTCCCAAGTTGAAAGACAAATCAAAACAAAATAAATGGCTGTCAACCAGGCTAGGTAAGAATGCGTGATGCGCAAGAGTTGGCAAGAGGTGCGCACCATACAAACCCGAAGACAGCAGGCTGGTGATCGCTTGCTTCAATAGGGTTGCAGCAACAACAGTCGGCAGACATGAAGCCCAGCCGAGCTGCCCATCCTCATCGAGCGAAACAGAAGGCATAAAAAAACAACGAACGAGTGGCCGCGCGAAGGTGAAAAGTGGGGGCAGCAGGCGGGCATCTAGCGGCAAAACGTGCGCGGCTTTAAAACCAGGCTGTGGCCAGCGCGGACCGTGCGCGATCAGCCAGTGCGATGCTTTGCGCGAGAATGTTTGCCTTATCGAGCGTGGCGCCGCGGCTATACTTACCAAAAGAACAGCTTCCCGAAGCATGCTTGTTCTACCGCGAAGAGATCATATACATCGCCTCGTACAGCAGGATCGTCGTTCAAGTAGATCAATGCCAGCGAATTTCAGACCCGCGATGCCAGCAATGGTGTCAGCCAGAGGCGAAGGAAAGAGTGCACTGGCTTATGCTATAGCGGCTTCGGTGAAAGGACACTCGCCGCTCTCCCTGCGGCTCGTAGTTCGCCCGAGGATCTGTCGCCCGAAGACGAAGCGGCCGGCCAACGACCGCGGTCCTGAATTTTTAAACGGTGTCAGGATGCGCAGCTTCTGAACCCGCGGAGCAACATTGTAAGGTTGAGATTGCACGGCCGGAGGATCAGGAGACAAAGCGCGATCGCGGTTGCTGCCGGGAAACGCGTGACCTCACTTCAAACTGCACTGCACCAAGCTCGAGGCCAAGACAAAGACCTGGTAAACATGAGTGCCCAAACCTATCGAAAATTAGCCCAATGGATACTAGCTCAAATTAGTTGTCAAGTTTCGCAGCGACAGTTCATGTCAATGTCACCATGCCGCCAAGGTGGATCGCTGACTACTCTGGCACTGCCCGACCGATAGGCCGAAGCAACTGCCCGTTGTCCACTAGAGATCCTCTGCGGCAACCTCGACTACATCACCACCAGCAGGAGCTTGAGCATGCCCTCACCCTGCAGCCCGTTTGATCCACGTGTCTCTCGCCTCGACAGAGCCCGCAAAGGGACTTGACGCAACTTGTTGCATGACCACGTAGGCTGGCAGCCCCACGGTCAGGGATTGACGAACATGATTTTCAGGATTGTACTTGGCCAGCGGTTGCAGCTAGTGGTTGACTGACGGCTGCAAGTCTCCTTGATGCTGGCGCAAGGTCAACCAGTAGGAGATACAAACCGTTTCGCAGCGGGATCATTGGTCCAAGCAGCACGTTCAACTCAACGAAAGCTTCATCATTCGAAGCAAGTTCTCAGACAGGATGTGATATCAGACGCGGATTGGATTATGTGGATCTAATAAGAACATATGAACAGAAGGGGTACTATGTGCATAGACTGGGGTATCGACAGATAGACGCGAGTGGTGGCCATTTAGTAGACCGCGCGCCTCCTGCCCCAGCCACCTCGCCTGGATGTTGTTGTGGTCGTCCTACGACGGCCAGAGCAGCAGCCGCATGTCAAGACATCGAAGATGGTCACGATCACGTTTGTGATAGCGGAGACACTAAAAAGTAGAAGCGTACATGGTCAGCAACTTCTTCAGACCTGCATGCACTAATCTGAGTCGACGTACATCGTCATGATGACATTTGCGATGGCACTAATAACAGCGTTGATGGCGCCGCCAATTGCAGAGAAGATGGAGCCCTGTAAATGAGCGGAGTGGGGTCAGCCATCCGTAAGCGCCACCAGATGGGATCACTGGCACCGACCATTGTGTGTAGAGTTGGGTTGGGTTGGTAGTCGTTAGAGTTCGTGAGTGGTCGTGAGAGTGTGTAAGTGAAGAATCTGAGTTCCGAGGGGAGGTCGGGCTTTTAAAGGAGAGAGGGCAATGGGTGGCGCCGACTATGACGTCGGTACGAGGGTGGTATGATGTCAGAGCTATACAAAGATACTTCGGCAGGAACCGACATACGCATGAAAAGGGAACACTCGAACGTTCTCGGAGGCGTTGCGGACGGTCGCCTGGCCGCGGACCAGGCGCGACCGGACGCGGAGCGCATGAGGTGCCGCTACAGGCCGAGACCTGCGATCGACACGTGTGAGCCGTGTGAGATCGAACTTTGGCGAGATGAGATGGGCGCTCGACCGATACCCGCTTTGTTGACGCACGCTTCGAGCCCTGTTTGGGTCAGGGGCTATTCGCCCCCTCGTTTGCAAGTAAAGTGAGGAGCGTGGGAAGACTGTCCCACTGAGAGTCACAGAACCGGACGGCACTCGGAGACACACGGAGCACTTGGTGACAGTGCCTCACGGCCGACACGAGGTCGGTGGCTGACTGGCCCTCTCGCTTTCTGCTACTACCCTCTGCGTACGCCAACTGTTGGACATCCCGTTCTCCCCCGGTGTCGCCGTCAGTGTCCACGCGGTGCGCGTCGTGCTTGTCTCTGCGGCATGGCGACCGACGCTTGTAAATGAGTCGCGCGGATGTAAATTCAACTTTGAGACGCCGCTGGCGAAATAGGGGCATCTTGTGCGCCTCGCCTCTCGCCAAATTACAACGTGATCCGACACGACGACAACGCCTAGATGCAACTAAAATGGCTGTAAAGTCTATTACCTGAAGCCTTGGCACAGAAGGGCGAAAAACACACAAGCAACATGGCAGACGGCTGGTGGCCATATTGCACGTGTTGGGGGAAGTGCGCGATCAGAGGACAGGACCTGAGCGGCGAGGGGGTGGCGACCGGAGAACAAGGGCAACAGAACAGCTAAGGACAAGAAAAGGACGGGGGTGATAGGTTGGGCGAGTCATAGAGGCAACATTTGCCGAGGCTAAGGTGGCTAATTGGACGGAGAGGTGGCATATATACGCTACATTGGATATGAGACATTGCAGATGGGAGGAATGGGGGCGGCGCGGCGTGGGTCGATGGATGCAAAGCAGGACTCAGAGCTGAGATCGTCATAGAGTGACGACCGAGGGGATTGAGCGAGGTCTCAAAGCGGAGGCGGGTCAGTATGCGCAAATTGGGAACGGAGAGACGGCAAAGTAGAAACAAGGAAAGGGAAAAGGCAGTGAGCATGGCAGTGGAGCCGGGCGGGGATATGGTAGACAAATTGAGTAAGGGATGAGATAGGGGGACATTTCAAGGAGTGGGTGGGAGGGGAACCAGAAGAGGCGCAGCATGAGCGCGTTGATGTTGAAGGAGGTTGTCGTGCCTGGTAAACGTGCGGCCGCAGCCTTTGACGGTGCAGGTGAATGGTCGGTCGTTAGTGTGAATCGAACGCGTATGCCGCTGCGAGAGAGAGAAAGCGAGTCAGAGGACCGAGACACTGCCTGGGCCGTCACACGACCACCACGCACCTTCAAGTGTTCGCCACGCGAGAAGCCCTTGCCTGCAGGATGCCATGAGTCTTTCAAACGAGCTAGCACAGGGGGGAAGAACTTACTGCACTCTGGAACGGGACAGATGTACTTGCGTGCCGAGTACTCGTTTGTGGCTTCAGCGTCGTCTGCACGGGGAACGCGGCGACCGCGACTCTTCTTTGTGAGATTTGGGATGGGCTCTGGAGCATTCAATCGTGCACGCTTGAGAGGCCTGCGTGCAGACCCGTCAGAGCCATCGTCCTGGTCATCGCTGCCGCGTTCTGACTCTTCATCGTCATCTGGAGTCGCCGTTCGCTTGCGACCTGCCGGAGTTCGTTTGCCCCGCGCACCGCCGGCGCCGCCTGCTCCGACCTTTCGCTTGGCCGGTTGACGCGGTGACTTGGAGGCTGGCTGGGTGGCATCCTCGTCGGAGTATAAACCATCATCATCCTCGAGCTGGTCCTCGTCCGCTTGGTGCGGGCCATGGGGCGGTAGGGGCAACGTAGGCGGAGTAGGCAACTGTGGGTGGAAATTGTGGCGCATCATGGGCCTGAACTGAGCTAATGAGCCCTGTTGCTGTGGGTAGCGGGCCGTGAAAGAGAGCATGGCAGGTGGGGCAGGCAGCGAGTGGGGACCCGCGCTGGCAGCAGCATGGTGGACGGCCTCGTGCTCATCGTCTTCCTCGTCGCCTGCTACCTGAGTGCGGGCATACGAAGTAGAAGGACCAAGGCCAGCGAGCGCCGCGGTATTGTGGCGCACAAGCATCGACATCGCTCTCAAGGGGCAAGAGAGGGGAAAGAGGAGAAGTGAAGAAACAAACCCGCCAAACTCCGCGAACCCCCTATAGTGTGACCCGACCAGCTCATCACGAGTCTATTTGGCATCTCAAAATGTACAAAGGTTCGCCTCAAATTCATTCTTCTTGTCAACTAAATTCTTTGCTTATTTCATCTGTTCTAGTTCTCGTAGTTGGTGGTGGTCATGCGGGCTGCGAGGCAGCCGCAGCTGCAGCGCGCGCAGGCGCCAGGACAGCCCTCATTACCCACAGACGCGACCGCACTGGAGAGCTCTCTTGTAATCCCGCTGTTGGCGGTGTCGGAAAAGGCACTCTTGTGCGCGAGGTCGATGCCCTGGACGGCCTCATTGGTCGTGTCGCAGACGCCGCAGGCATTTCTTTCACGTTGCTCAACCGCTCCAAAGGTCCCGCAGTCTTTGTGAGTCTGACAGACCAAGCAGTCATGCTTTTTTCACTGGCGAGTCATCCAAGATCTGTCCAACTCATGACCCGCGGCTGCACAGGGATTGCGCACACAAGTCGACCGGAAACTCTACCTACGCCACATGCAAAATGCGCTCTTCAACTATCCCAACCTCGACGTTCGTGAGGCTGCTGTACACGACGTTGTACTCGATGCGCAGAATCGCGTGCGGGGACTTCGCCTCGACAGCGGAGAGACCGTGACTGCCGACGCCGTAGTGATCTGCACTGGCACATTCCTCTCTGGGCTTATCCATATCGGTCAGTTCATCGCCTCTTGTCCGCAGTGGAGAGTCCACTGATCCCGGCCCGGCTGTGCACGCAGGCGGAGAGTCACGTCCCGCTGGGCGGATGGGTGACCCTGCATCTCCACCCGACGGTCTGTCAGCCACACTTGCCAGAGCCAACCTGCGTCTCGGAAGACTCAAGACAGGCACCCCAGCTCGCATATACAAACATTCCATCAATTGGGACCACCCTCTGTTCCAGCGACAGGATGGCGACGAAGAACCCGAGCCGTTTTCGTTTCTGCATCACACAGTTCCAAACCGAGTGAGCTGCCAGCAGTCACTTCCCATGACGCACGCGGCACCCCGAAGTCTGACCCCATCGCCAGCACAGACAGGTGCCGACATTTCAGACACGGACGACTGCAGAGACGCATGACCTCGTTCGGCGCAACATTGGCAGCAGTCTGTACATCAAAGAGGACGTGAATGGCCCGCGTTACTGTCCGTCCCTCGAAGCCAAGATCATGCGCTTTCCCGACAAGCATTCTCACAACATCTGGCTTGAGCCCGAGGGCTATGATTCCGGTCCGTCGCACTTCGCCATCGGATTTGCCTTCAATCTCACCCCTTCTCTTCTCACACGTGTTGCCACCGTCGCACAGACCTGATCTACCCAAACGGCCTCAGCAACTCGCTCCCGCTCGACCTACAGCTCCAAATGCTACGCACGATCCCCGGACTCGAGCAGGCGGAAATCGCGCGTCCAGCGTATGGAGTGGAGTACGATTTTGTGGATCCACGAGAGCTGGCGCGTGAGTTGCATTGCTTGTGTCCCGCGCGTGCGCTTCGCCGCGCACGGCGATCGCCCACACATCCGCCCACAACTGCGGATCCCGTGTCCATTCTGACGCGCCTCTGCAGCCACGCTCGAGGTCAAGAGCATTCCCGGGCTGTATCTGGCAGGACAAATCAATGGTGAGTCAATGGCGTTGACTCGGTCTAAGCATGAGCGCTGAGGAGGTCGTGAATGGGATAGGCACCACTGGGTACGAGGAGGCTGCGGCTCAGGGCGTGCTTGCGGGAGCCAATGCCGCTTTGGGTGCGCTGGGAAGGGATCCACTGGTGATTGGCCGTGCGGACGGATACTTGGGCGTGATGGTCGACGATCTTGTCCACCGTGGCGCAGAAGAGCCTTGTGCGTTTGCTCCTTCTTGGCTTTGAGGGAGAGACTTCTTATATTTAATCCCGCCCTGACAGATCGCATGTTCACGAGCCGTGCAGAGTTCAGGATGACGCTGCGTTCAGACAACGCCGACATGCGTCTGACACCAAAAGGTTTGCCCATCGGCATCACTGTTCTGCGTCTGCTGACCTTCCACTCAGGCTATGCGGCTGGTATCGTCGGTCTCCAACGATGGAACGCATACCACGAGATGCAAGAGCGTATCAGCCAACACCGCGAACGGCTCGCCAAGATCTCTATGAGCCCTGATGCCTGGACCGCGGCAGGGATCCCGACAAGGAGACGAGATGGAGTCATCCGTACCGCGCTCGACATGTTGCGGAACCCGAATGACGAGCTCAGCGACATCTGCAAGGCGGCAGGCGTGAGGTACGATGTGGACGACCCCACCCCGACGGACACCGAGCCAGTCGCCTCGATATCATCTGGGCCTTTGAGCGACCCTATGATAGATTCAAACACAGATTCAGAGCCGCATTGGAACCAACGCGCGCTGCAACGACTCGCTATCGAGGTCCGGTACGAGTCCTATGTTCAACGGCAAAGTGCGGACTTGCGGGACTTCTTGAGCGACGAGGACCTCCATCTACCGGCGGACATCGACTGGTCCGCGGTACCAAACCTCAGCAATGAGGTAAGAGAACGACTCGGGAGGGTACAGCCAAGGAGCATCGTGAGTGCCTCTCGTTTGACTGAGGGAGCATTGCTGACGACTTTGATGCAGGGAGCAGCAAGGAGGATGGAGGGGATGACTCCGGCTGGTACGGTCGCACTGCTGCGGTATGCGAGGAGAGCAGGAAGTGGCAGCAGGTCGCTTGATGAGGCACTGCTTCAGCCCAGCAGTGAGACAAGGACTTCGCCTGCAGCCGTGTTCGCATAAACTTAGAGTTCCCGAACATTACACCCCGCTTAGTCTTACTTAGACTTACCATATTGGACATTACATCCTGCCTTGATGTAACCATCCCCGCTCCACTTCCTGCCTGACGAGTTAGTGAGGTCGTCGGAACCTGTAAAGCCTCACGCTTGATGAGGTCATAGCTCCGCGCTACAGCACATTTACCACGAGTGCGGCCCTTACCGCACTTCCCTCACTCAGCCTCCTGCCATCCTCACGATCCACTATGCCTTTTCACGTCAACCACCGCGTAGGTCACCCTCTTGACGGCCCCACCTGTGGTCCCGGCTGATGCGTTGGCCAGGTACACACCTACACGCTCATCCCGCGAGTGCTCTATGTACGTCGCTGGGGTATGAAATTTAGCCTCTCGTTCGGTCGCTCCGGTCGCATCTCGTATAACTAGACACAGTCTGTTTCCTTCGGTGAGCTCGCCAACATGTCCGTGTCGGGAGCCAACGCTGACCAGTTCATTGCAGACGTCGTGTTGCTCATCTCCCTCTCTGGACTATGACATGCGGACTCTATTGACTGTATAGCATACCCCTCTGCTCCCGCAGAAGTAATTGGAGCATGATTCTGTGAAGAGAAATTGCACGTGCCCGGGAGACGCCACCACCCTTGTACCTGCGCCGAAGGATACAACCTTCTGACGAACTCGAGCCGAAGGACCGATTCACCTAGCAAAGCAAGGCAGATCGAATCGCCGCATCCGCTACCAGAGCGGCTGAGTGCGATAGTGTGTCCCCTATTATGGCGAGTGCGGGCCGTAGATTTGAGAGAGAGTTTACGATAGACGCCCGTGGGCGGCGCCGGAGGATCGGCGCGGAGCTGGAGTGAAATCTTCTTCTTCTTTTCCTTCTTTTCTCTCATTTCTTCACGCACCCTGCACTCGTTTTTAACGCGTTGAAGGGAGATTAGAACGACATAGTCACTCGCGATGGAAGCCAATATTCAACGATCGCCCAGTAACAGCAGTACATTTTACACGAATGGTCACGGAGCCAATGGAGCACCAACGCGCCCTGTCGCGCCGGCTGTGCTGAATGTCAACGACGCGTTGACGGCTGGTGATATGGTCCTCGAGCTTGCAGATGGCAGCGCGTACTCAGGTATCAGCTTTGGCGCGCCTGGCAAGAGCGTAGCCGGCGAGTGTGTGTTCCAGACCGGTAAGCCGTCGGCCGAGAGAGAAGGGTCTCCTCGCAAATTGCACCGCATCCGCTCCAATATACTGAGCAGCTGTTTGCAGGCATGGTTGGCTACACTGAATCGTTGACGGATCCGTCGTATGAGGGCCAGATCCTTGTGCTCACGTATCCGCTCATCGGCAACTACGGAGTGCCCGAGCGCGTCAAAGCCGACATCGAGGCTCTCCCGCTCGAATTCGAGTCGAGCCGCATTCACGCCGCGGCCCTTGTCGTTGGCTACTACTCGGACGACTTTTCGCACTTTTTCGCAAAGTCGTCGCTTGCAGAGTGGCTGCGTGAGAGTGGCGTGCCTGCCATCTACGGCGTAGACACTCGCGCCCTCACCAAAAAACTCCGCGAAAAGGGTTCTACCCTAGGACGCGTCCTGGCTAAAAAGCCCGATGAACCTCTCCAGGGCGATGATCGCCTCGCTAGCCTGAGAGGCGCAGAGGCCGGTTCAGCGGTATCGCGCGGTGGCTCGCCTCTCCGCAATGAGGATTGGCGTTCCAACTACCTCGCAATACCATTCCGTGACCCCAACACGGAGAACCTTGTCGCTGCCGTCTCAGTCAAGGAAGCCCACACCTACGCGCCGAAGGGAGAGCCACGTCTCAATCCTACGACCGGCCGCCCTCTTCGCGTTGTAGCCGTCGATGTCGGTATGAAGTACAACCAGATTCGCTGCTTCATCAATCGTGGAGTCGAAATCACGGTTGTGCCATGGGACTACGACTTTACGACTGAGACCTGCGACGGTATCTTCATCTCCAACGGCCCAGGAGATCCGCAGATGGCCACCAAGACGATCGAGCACCTCCGCATCGCTCTCAGCAAAGGAGAAAAACCGATCTTTGGTATTTGTCTAGGTCATCAGCTCCTCGCCATTGCCTCTGGGGCGACGACCTCCAAGATGAAGTACGGCAACCGCGGCCAAAACATCCCCTGCACGGACACCCAGAGCGGTCGCTGCTACATTACGAGCCAGAACCATGGCTTCCAGGTCAACACGACCAGCCTACCTGCGGGCTGGAAGGAGCTTTTCCACAATGCCAACGACGACAGTAACGAGGGCATCTACTGCGAGTCCAAACCGTTCTTCTCTGTACAGTTTCACCCGGAATCGACCCCAGGGCCTCGTGACACGGAGTTCCTCTTTGACGTGTTCATCGCGAACATCCTCGACTGCATCAAGCTGAACGCACCGACCCCGATTCGTATGCCTGGCGCAGACGGCCCCGCACCTCCACCGCGCGTTGATGTCCAGAAGGTCGTTGTCCTGGGCTCTGGCGGTCTTTCCATTGGCCAGGCTGGCGAGTTCGACTATTCAGCTTCGCAAGCACTCAAGGCACTTAAGGAGGAGGGCATCTACACTGTGCTCGTCAACCCGAACATCGCCACCATCGCCACCTCGCGCGGTCTCGCCGACAAGGTTTACTTCTTGCCCGTCACCCCCGAGTTCGTGCGTAAGATCATCAAGTACGAGAAGCCGGATGCGATCTACTGCACTTTCGGAGGACAGACTGCGCTACAAGTCGGCATTGCGCTCAAGGATGAATTTGCCGATCTCGGGTGCAAGGTTCTCGGCACGCCTATCGAGACGATCATCATGACCGAGGACCGGCAGCTTTTCGCGAGCGCCATGGAAGAGATTGGCGAGAAGTGTGCGCAAAGCGCGACGGCAACGACTCCGGACGAGGCGGTTGTTGCGGCAAACGGCATAGGCTTCCCCGTCATCGTGCGCGCCGCGTACGCCCTCGGCGGTCTGGGATCGGGCTTCGCATCAAACGAGCGGGAGCTCCGTGCATTGTGCGAAAAGGCGTTTGCGACAAGCCCACAGGTTCTTGTGGAACGCAGCATGAAAGGCTGGAAGGAGATCGAGTATGAGGTCGTTCGTGATTGCCGTGACAATTGCATCGTGGTTTGCAACATGGAGGTGTGTTCATGCCACTAATGTCTCCTATGTGAGCTGGTCCTGACGCTGCGTAGAACTTCGATCCGTTGGGCATTCACACTGGCGACTCTATTGTCATTGCACCGTCACAAACCCTCAGCGACGCCGACTATAACATGTTGCGCACGACGGCGGTCAACGTTATCCGCCATCTTGGCGTCATTGGAGAGTGCAACATCCAGTACGCGCTCAACCCGCACTCGCAGGAGTACTGCATCATTGAGGTCAACGCACGTCTTTCGCGTTCGTCGGCCCTCGCGAGCAAGGCGACCGGCTATCCTCTCGCGTTCATTGCGGCAAAGCTTGGCCTCGGCATCCCGCTCAACGCTATCCGCAACTCGGTCACCAGGTCGACAAGTGCATGCTTCGAGCCGAGCTTGGACTACTGCGTCGTCAAGATCCCTCGCTGGGACTTGAAGAAATTCCACCGTGTTAGCAAAGTGCTGAGCAGCAGCATGAAGAGCGTTGGCGAAGTCATGGCGATCGGCCGTACGTTCGAGGAAACGATTCAGAAGGCTGTGCGTGCAATAGACGACCAGTTCTATGGCTTCGCTTCTGTGAGCTACTTCGTTTCTCATCCGGGTGACATCAGCTGATCGGTTTTAGCACAACTTTGTCGACGACGTTGACGACGAGCTGCACAACCCGACTGACAAGCGTCTCTTTGCCGTCGCGGCTGCGTTCGCCCGAGGCTACTCAGTCGAAAAGATCTGGGAGATGACGAGCATCGACAAGTGGTTCTTGAAGAAGCTCGAGAGGCTTCATAAGATGGAGACCGCACTCTGGTTCGCTATTCCTCTGGCTCAGTATCATGAGCTAACCGCTCCGCAGCGAATACACTGTCTCCTCTCTTCCCGCCAACATTCTCCGTACCGCCAAGCAGATGGGTTTCTCTGACCGTCACGTCGCGGTCTGCCTGAGCTCTAACGAGCTGGCTCTTCGTCGCCTCCGTCACGAAATGGGCATCGTGCCGTTCGTGAAGCAGATTGACACCGTCGCCGCCGAGTTCCCAGCGTACACCAACTACCTCTACATGACTTACAACGCGATAGAGCACGATGTGCAGTTCCAAGACCGCGGCATCATCGTCCTTGGATCGGGTGTCTATCGTATCGGCTCGTCTGTCGAGTTCGACTGGTGTGCTGTGCGCGCTATCCGCACGCTCCGCGACCAAGGGCTGAAGACCATCATGATCAACTACAACCCCGAGACTGTCAGCACCGATTATGATGAAGCGGATCGACTCTACTTTGAGAACATCAGCCAGGAGACCGTCCTCGACATTTACGACGTCGAGCGGTCGCAAGGTGTAATTCTCTCCATGGGTGGTCAAACGCCGAACAATATCGCGCTGCCACTCCATCGTCAGAACGTCAAGATCTACGGTACCTCACCTGAGATGATCGACACGGCCGAGAATCGATTCAAGTTCTCCCGTCTCCTCGACACTATTGGCGTTGACCAACCGCTCTGGAAGGAACTCACGAGCTTCGAAGAGGCCCACACGTTTTGCGCCAAGGTCGGCTACCCGGTTCTCGTCCGCCCATCCTACGTTCTCTCTGGTGCGGCGATGAACGTCGTGTCGACTTCGGATGACCTTTCGAACTACCTGACCCAGGCGACGGCCGTTTCGCGCGAGCACCCAGTCGTTATCAGCAAGTACATCGAACAAGCCAAAGAGATCGAGATGGACGCTGTCGCTCGCGACGGCATACTCGTCATGCACTACATCTCGGAACACGTCGAGAACGCCGGCGTCCACTCCGGAGACGCGACGCTCATCCTACCACCGCAAGATCTTGACCCCGAAACGGTCCGACGCATCGAGGATGCAACTGTTAAGATCGCTCGCGCGCTCAACGTTACCGGTCCATTCAATATCCAGTTCATTGCCAAGGATAACGAGATCAAGGTCATCGAGTGCAACCTCCGTGCAGCACGTTCGTTCCCCTTCGTCAGCAAGGTCACTGGAATCGATGCAATTGAGATGGCGACCAAGGTCATGCTCGGCTTCCATGTCGACCCGTACCCAGAGCTCTCGCTGCCACCGAACTATGTCGGTGTCAAGGTCCCACAGTTCAGCTTCAGTCGGTTGTCTGGTGCCGATCCAGTACTCGGTGTGGAGATGGCGTCAACGGGCGAGGTGGCGTGCTTCGGCAAGGACAAGTACGAGGCGTACCTCAAGGCACTCATCTCGACGGGCATCACATTGCCCAAGAAGAATATTCTTTTCTCCATCGGTGGCTTCAAAGAGAAGCTGGAGATGTTGCCGTCTGTGCAGAAGTTGCACCACTCAGGTTACAACCTGTTCGCGACTGCGGGTACCGCAGACTTCTTCAACGAGCATAACATCCCGTGCAAGGTTTGTGAAATCTACCAGCTCGTTATATCCACCACTGATATTGGGTCACCAGTATCTCGAGGCACTCGCCGAGTCCGACAACCAGAAGTCAGAGTACTCGCTCACGCAGCATCTAGCAAACAACCTCATCGACATGTACATCAACCTGCCGTCCAAGAACCACTACCGCCGTCCGGCCACCTACACCAGCAAGGGCTACCGTACTCGCCGCATGGCCGTCGACATGGCCGTCCCGCTCATCACGAACGTCAAAGTGGCCAAGCTACTCGCTGAGGCGCTTGTTCGCAAGATGCCTCTCGAAGTCTCGAGCCTCGACTACAAGACCTCTCACACGACCCACACATTCCCCGGCCTCGTCAATATCATGGCCTTCGCTCCCACTCTCCTCGACCAAAACTCGCAAGATATATTTGCCCTCACTCAGGCCTCGCTCCGCGGAGGCTTCGTCTCTGCACTCGTGATGCCTGTCACTGCTACTGGCGCTGCGATCATTGACGGGGCAACTCTGGACGGGGCTCATGCGAATGCCACAGGTGCAGCTCATTGCAACTACGCATTTTCTGTCGCAGCGACGGCCAACAACGTCGCTGCTCTTGACGAAGAGATCCAAGCTGAGAGCCGTGCGCTATTCCTCTCATTCACCAACGGCACACTCGGTCTTGCGACGGTGGCAGCACATCTGACCTCGTGGCCGGCGGCGAAGCCTGTGGTCACCGACGCTCGTGGCTCCGACCTTGCGTCCGTTCTTCTGCTGGCCAGTCTTCACAACCGCAGCATCCACGTCACAGACGTTCGCAGTCGCGATGACCTCCTACTCATTCGCTTGAGCAAGGACAAGGGCATGAAGGTTACTTGCGACGTCAGCGTTTATGCGCTTTTCTTTGCCAAGGAGCAGTTCGAACAGGACTCAGCTCTGCCCTCCACCGACGAGCAGCGGTTCCTCTGGGACAATCTGTCGACCATTGATGCGTTCTCCATCGGTTCTTCACCGTACGCGCTCACCAAGGCGATCGGCAAAGAAGGTTCCGCATGGAGCGGTGTGGAGGATGTGATTCCGCTGTTGTTGTCTGCAGTCACGGAGGGACGGCTCACGCTCAAGGATATCGCGCACCGTCTTCATGATAAGCCCATTGAGATATTTGGGCTCCCCGATCAGTCGGATACTCACGTCGAGGTCGTTCTCAACCGCCGAACCACCTTCCAGGCGAACGATCGTGCTTGGTCTCCTCTGGTTGGTCGCACCACGCCTGGGTCGGTGCATCGTGTCGTCATCCACGGCCACACCGTGTTCCTCGATGGTGCTCTGTTCGCTCGTCCGATGGGCCGCGACATTTCGTCTGCCGTCGCAGTTGGTCAGCGCGTTCCTCCATCTGAGCGCGACCGCGCCGGTCGCGTTTCGTTTGCCAATGTTCCACGACCAGAGGGACTTCAGTTGCCCGCCGTCAGGTCCACCGAGCCACAAACACCGGCCGGTCACAGTGTCATGCAACTGCATGTGCCGACCGAGATCGTACCACTGCCGGCACCAGCGCATGAAATCTCAGAGCCCCTGCCGGCCTTCCACCGCCGCCATGTCCTCTCGGTGAAGCAGTTCTCGGCCGACGACCTCTACCTGCTGTTCAACAAGGCGACGGAGATGCGTGTTGCGGTCGAGAAGCACGGTTCTGTCAACGTGCTCAAAGGTCGCGTTCTGGCGACGGTGTTCTATGAACCGAGCACCCGAACAAGCTGCTCGTTTGAAGCGGCCATGAAGCGTTGCGGCGGCGAGGTCGTTACTGTGGCCACAAATCAATCGAGCGTTGTGAAGGGCGAGACTCTACCCGACACGATCCGCACCCTCGGCTGCTACGCTGACGCGATCGTGCTTCGTCACCCCGATGTCGGCAGCGCACAGCTTGCTGCCAAATTCTCGCCCGTGCCCATCATCAACGCCGGCGATGGGATTGGGGAGCATCCGACCCAGGCGCTGCTCGATGTCTTCACCATCCGGAGCGAGCTCGGCACAGTCAACGGCAAAACGGTCACTCTTCTCGGCGACTTGAAGAACGGGCGGACGGTGCATAGTCTCGTCGCGCTGCTGTCGTTCTACAAGGTGCGGCTCAACCTGGTCTCGCCACGGGCTTTGGCGATGCCGGACAGTGTGGTACAGGCGGCTCGCAAGGCGGGCATCACGGTGACGCAGTACGAGTCGCTTGAGGAGGTGTTGGGAGAGACGGACGTGCTCTATGTGACGCGCATCCAGAAGGAGCGATTCTCAACAGAGGCGGAGTACAAGAGCGTGGCTGGCAGCTACGTTGTCAACCATGCCGTCCTGGCTCGCGCGAAGGAGGACATGATAGTCATGCATCCTCTCCCTCGTGTCGACGGTACGTACCTGATATCTTCCTGTGGATCAGTAGCTGATACTTGCACTCTACAGAAATCGATCCAGAGGTTGACTTTGACTCTCGCCGCGCCGTGTATTTCCGCCAGATGCGATATGGTCTCTTCGTACGTTGAACTCGTTTATGGTCCTGATTACACACCGCCTAACATCTCTCACAGATCCGGATGGCTCTCCTTGCCAGTATTATGGGCTGAGCACATAGCTTCACGATCACAAAACAAGGACATAGGACTTGGTTAGATACGACATGAAAACCTTGTGTAGCATTAGATTGATTGAACTTGACGAGTCTCATGTGTCATTAAAGCATTGCTTTGACGTTTTCATCGAGTTTTGGGTCACGTTGAGTGAGTTTGAAATGTGCATGCATGCTGGGATGTGATTCACGTGCCGCAGCTGGTGCTCTTCCTCCGATTTTGTTGTCAGCCCACGAACTCACACTGATGGACATGGTCCAGTCCCGCATTGCGGAAAATGTGGAGTGGTCTGGCCGTGCCGCGACCGCTTGGATGGGCTAATGACCGGGAAGTGGCTCGACAGGTAGAAAAAGATGCCGAAATCGGCCCACCTGTATCGGCGCATAAAGTCTCGCGAAATTGTTGGGCAACTCCTCCCTACCGCCCGTCACCCTCCCTTCCTCCTACTTCCTCTTCTCTTGACGTCGCCTAAGAGTTTCTGAAGATGGATTATAACACCACCTCGTCGACCTCGTCGACGTACTCGGAACTGTACGACACACCGGGCTTCTCGTACAGCGACCTCACCTCTGTCGAAAAGCTCTGGGTCGACTGGCACTCGTACTTCAAAGACCCCGCCGTCGCCACCGCCGTCATGTCGTTTGCACTTCACGAGGTTCGTTCGCTCTGCTCGCTCAAAACGCGCTGTCCGGATGGTTCCCTAACCTGGCCAACGCGTTTTTGCCACCCTGCTCGTTTTCCAGATTGTATACTTCGGCCGTTGCGTCCCGTGGATGATTGTAGATGCCATCCCGTACTTCCGTAAGTGGAAGCTGCAACCTGTGAGTATTTCTCTGTCGTGCTGGTGTTCTGCAGTTGCTCATCCCCACACCAGGCCAAGATCCCGACAGCAGCAGAGCAATGGTACTGCATCAAGCAGTTGCTCCTTACCCACTTCACCGTACAACTGCCCCTCATCTATCTCTTCCACCCGACGGCCAAGTTCTTCCACATGCGTACTTGGGAGGTTCCGTTCCCCGACTGGCAAACGAGCGTCTGGCAAATTGCGATTTTCTTCATCATGGAGGACGCCTGGCATTTCTTCGCGCATCAAGCACTGCACTGGGGCCCGCTCTACAAGAACATTCACAAGGTTCACCACAAATACAGCGCGCCGTTCGGTCTTGCGGCAGAGTACGCACATCCTCTCGAGATTGTCATCCTCGGCATTGGCACGGTGTTCGGCCCCGTCCTCTACGTTTCGATCACCCATAACCTCCACATCATCACCATGCACATCTGGATTTGCCTGCGTCTCTTCCAGGTGCGTCTGCTCGCTCGAGTCGAGTTTTCGAGGCAGCAATTGACTTCGCTTCCACAGGCAATTGACGCCCACTCCGGATACGACTTCCCGTGGTCGATGCACAATTGGTTCCCGCTGTGGAGCGGTGCCGAGCACCATGGTGAGACAAATTCCCCAGTTTCTTGTGCAATTCTTTGGGGCTGACATATCCTTACGTAGATTACCACCACATGTGAGCATCGCACAACCGCCACGCCGTTGTATTCATATTCTGACATTGCACAGGGCGTTCACCAACAACTTCTCGACCTCGTTCCGCTACCTGGTGAGTTACCTCCGCGTGAGCGAAAATTGAATGTGCGCTAATCCTTGCGAATCTTGCAGGACTATATTTTCGGCAAGCATAGCCGCTCTGACACGGATAGCGCACGTGGCTGACTCTTCTGCAGGCACTGACTCCAAGTACCGGGCATACAAGCAACGTCTCAGCCAGGCCAAGGCCTCGGAGCGCAAGGCGCTTGAGGCCAAGCTGCTCGAGCAGACTGAGGCTGAGGGCGTGATCGCGGCCGACGAGGCAGAGAAGAAGTGGTTCTGGCAAGCAACGAAGCAGAAGGCGGAGTGAAGAGTGGGGGCACCTGTTCCTCTTCGACGGATGTTGCATTAGAGACGCCTACGAGGCGTGTCGGCCGCGCCGTAACGGCGCCGCTAGTTCTCTGCTTGTTCGCCCTGGCGACGAAAGAGTATAGTACCTCAAATCTTGTGGCGATAGAATGTACCAGTGTCGCCGTCACGGTGACTGGCTAATACGACCTCTGCGTCCTCTGCGGTCAAATTTTCTGTTTTCCTTGGCTCGGGCTGTGAAAGTTGAAAACGCATAGGCTAGGGTCCGGCAGCGCGCCGAGCCGAAGGTTCCTTTCCTTGACCCCTTTGGTGACTGACTTCTTCGTTCGTGTCAGTCCGACAGCCTCCGTTGTTTCTCTTCGACACCACACCAGGTGCCTGTCTATAGTCTCCGTCCCTCTACATCTCTCTGTCCTCTCTATTCCTTGTTCCTTTACGATGCAGTCGCCCGCAATGGTCGAAAGCCCGACGTCGGATGCGCGTAACGACGCGCTTGAGCGGCTAACTGGCGGTGGCAGCGGCCAGCCGCAAAGCGACCGGCTCAGTCCTGGCCCCAGCACGAGCAAGGCCAACCGGCGGCAGACAGCCTGCTATCCCCAAACCAACTCGTCAAACAAGCAGTCGAAGCCGTTCTCGCGGTCCGCAGCAAAGCGCGAGAGCGTACTCCAGCTCGGATCGATTGAGCACCTCCAGCACTACTTTATCAAGTCAAGCATTAAAGCTCCAGAGTAAGCTCTAGTCCTTAATATTCGCTTCTGTTACTAAAGTAGAGCGCAGTCCAATGCTAGCCAAGAAGAATGGACTCGGGCCCGCGCTGCCACATCTGCAGAACCCGCGTTTGCTGCCCACCATCGTCGCAGACTTTGATCTGCCTCCCTCGCCCGCCATACCTCCGCAGTCCCATGCCACACCCTTTGCCAGCTTTGAGCGCACGTACGAAGTCGATCCAGAGGCACTCAAACCTGGTGTGCTGGAGGATCTCGCCGCCGTCGTTCGTACCTGGCATCTCGAGGAAGGCCTGGATGCAGAGCTCGTCACGCCCACACAACAAGGCGCGGCACTTGGCAATAGCTTTTTGCAACCGTCCGAGTTCAACGTTCTTGCTGCACTCAAGAACACTACCCGTGCCATCCGCTCCGTTCGAAACTACGTACTCGCTCTCCCGGACGAACTGCCAACCAGTCAGGTTCGCCAGTTCCGACCGGGTTCGCTTTCAAAGACACCGCGAGCAGTCAAGCATGCAGCCAAGCATGGCACCGGCGACGCCCATGTCCGCAAGGCCGCACTTGACGTGCTGACTGTGCTGCGCGACCTCGAGGAACGAGCCCGCATCCCCGGAACCGAGAATGCCGACGACTCCATGACATCCTCCAACTCGGGAGGCTTCCTCGGCGAAGGGGAGCGCTCACTTACACCCAGCAGCATTGGCTCAGATGAGCGACGCTCGAGTTTTGGTGGCGCGGGCACCAGCGGACGCTCAAACTCGTTTAGCGTCCCGGTTTGGGAGGACGACGAGGATGAAGAGGAAATCGACGAGGCGCCCAAGCGGGAAGGCTGGGACGACCGTCTAGTCCTTGGTGGCGGCTGGCTGTACCGCGCCGACATCAAGATTGCTGAGCTGCACAAGGAGCGCGCAATCATCCAACGGTATCTCGACACCGTGGACAAGATCGTATTTTCGGACGGTAGCAAGCTCAAGAGCCCACCCAAGACCTCTTTGGCTTTAACGGAAGAGCCAGAAGAGGAGGAAAGGTTCAAGGAAGTTCAAGATCGTGAGCTTCCGAACTGGGCACGCAGACATCCATTTGGAGAAGACTTCGATGGCACGAGTGCGTCATTTTTCGTCATCTGGCTCGATAACACGCTAACCGGCTCTCTTGACCAGAACGTGCCCGAGCTTTATTGGCCGCATTCTTGCCTGTCGCGTTGCTGCCTCTGCTGCCGATCGACGGCACAAGGAATGACCTGCTTGCGGCTCTCTCCTCCGGTCAAGTCCTCTGCACCGCCTACAATGCCGCAGTGCGGAAGAGCAAGAAGCCGTGGGGTTACATCGACGCCGATGCTATCCACGATATCGCGGAAGAGACTTCAACGGCCGACAAGGTGTATACGTTCCGCAAGGTGGAGAACCTCCGACTCTTCGCTGCGTGAGTCGCTTACCGATCTGGTTTCCGCATCGTTGGCTAACTGTATGACTTCATAGCGCGGTCAAACTGCGCTACCTCGTTCCGCTCGTCGCTCCTGGCCAGAACATCCCACCAGGTCCCGAGCCTCCCATCATTTTCGACGCTCGTGTTATCGCACGACAGGAGACCGGCTGGGACGACTCTCTTGAGCGCGTACTCCGCCGCTGGGTTGACGCTGTCGTCGCTGAGAAGCGCGCTGAGCGATGATCCTCCCTGTCTTATGCGCCTGCGGAGGCGTCCACACCAACACTCTAATCGCGACTGCTTGTTCCTCTGCACTTAGCTCTCAACCACACGCTCCTTGTTGTCCCACAGTATCACTTGCCGTCCGCCGGCTTCCTATTGTCCGTTTTTTATTGCTATCGCGCCGCATGCCGTGCCCTGTCTCAATTCGCTGCTACTTTACTGTCGTCCTCTGCTCGTATTACGCTGTGCCTTGCTCTTGGACTTGTATCCCGCCTTTGTCTCGCTGGGTTTCGTCGTTCATCAGCGTTGCAGGCATCGCGACACAACATTCGTTACATTCACGGTGCTCACTATCTTACATATGCCGAGATGTCTCTGATTTTCGTTCGAGTTAACTTACGAGCAGCATGGCGCTGCTGCAACAGCCTTGGCCTCATCGGCGAGCGCGGCGGGAACATGACCGTGCCCGGTTGCAACATTCGAAAAGGCATGAACGCTCTTGAGGTCCTTGTCTGCAGGAACATCAAGGGCCGGGTTGAACTTGAAAAAGCTCCAAGGTTTCAGCGAGATAATAATATGCTCAGATGGCATGCTGTTGCACTGTTCAGTGGACTCTCCAAGGTCTGACAATGAGGTACGCACACTGGGAAGTCCTCTGGTCGGGGAATATGTGTCGCACCAAAAGTGACAAACAGGACGAGATCCTCGTCGGCGATGTTGTCCTTGCCCTCCTCTGGTGTCGCCGTCCAGACATCCACGACGTCCGTCGCATCTCCCCGCGTTTGTGGAACGAACCGCCCAGCGGGCCACATCCGCTGACTCTCTCCCGTCTGTGGGTCTTCGACGTCAGGAACGACCCACAGCGTCTTTGAAGTGAAGCCTGCCCGCCGTGCCGCAATCGAGTCCGGCTGTGCCAGCAGTGTGTTTGCCACACCTTTCACACCATGCAGCAGATACCCGACAGGGTGTCCACTTGCATAGTGTTTCCGGGCGCGGTTGACAATGCGCCACCGTCTGTCGGCCTTTGCGTCGTAAACCCGCGCTCCATCGCCATTTTTCAGCGAGGTGAGCTCGCGAGTGTTAACGTGGAAGGCGTTGCCGGCCCAGTTAGCCGCAGACCCACTTGGGTCAGGGTCAGAGACAACGTCGCCCTCAAGCACAGTATTGCTCAAACCGTCGATCATCGGGTCGATGCGCAGTGAGAACAGATGTTGATGGAAATGTGCTGTAATCTGCGGCGCTACGATTGTACCATGCGGTTCGCTCTCCGCAGTTGCACCCTTTGGTGTCACGTAGAGGTTGAGGATACCGGTCATGCGGATCTCAAGGTTGACAGTCCCGTCTAGACGAACCAAGATGTCAGCCCACCTGCGACATGAAGGGGACAGTCATTTTACCCTGAAGGAATTGATAATAGAAGCAGTACTCTACGGGTGGAGTTAATTTCATATCCCTCCCGCCCAAGAAGGACATTACCGTAGTTTGCGACTGTGCAGATCATAGAAACTACCAGTCTGCGGCTGCGAACGCTGGCGGATCGACCACCGATGCGGAAGTCCGCGTGCTAACCACAGATGAGAACAAAGATTATGGCATGGCAGAAACGGTGGCAAACCTTCCACAGGATACCTTTCACGGTGTCAGTACAGGACAAGGAGTTTTAAAAACGGGATCAAACAGACCTGCGTCCTCCTCGTGGATGCAAATGGCGTTGTTGACGACCACTGGCTCACCGTTGTGTCCAATGTATGCACCACTCATGTATTGTATTGCACCTAGGCAGTCGCAACCTAGGGAGAGCTCCATAGCTTGAGTGCCCAGGAAGTATTCACCTGAAGCGAAAAGAGACGATGAAACTTAGAGGGCAGTTTCCAAACAACCTCGGCTGCCAACTCACCGACATCGAATGCAAATTTTCTTGGGTGGGGGTGGATTGGCTCGCCATAAGGTACGACCATCTCAGCGAGACCCAGCCGATAGAAGAGCGGGCGAAGCTCCCCGTCATCTTCATAGGTAACTGCAGACAGTGCAATACCCTCTCGCGGGCTGAATGCTGGATGTCCAAGTCAGTGTTCAGTCACTTCATCACACAGATACAAAATGCCGCTCACTCACCGACATGCATCTTCCACTTCTGCCAGCTCAACACGTTGCCGTCGAGAGTGAAGCTGACACCTTCAGGTTGTACCACGTGGAGAGGTTTGATGTCCTGTCGCACCGGCCGCTCCGGCTGCAGGTCGGACAGATATTCAAATCGCTCTGTGGGAGGCAGTATGCGTTCGCGTCCGGATGCCTTGAGTGGATCCTGGTCAAGCGGAGGGGGCGCAGTGATGACGTCCCCCAGGGATGATCCTTTACGAGCGGCAGCGAAGTCGACGTGCAAGACTTCGAAGGTGTTGCTGTCCAAGACAGGGAAGAAGTCCAATGGATGTGCGTAGAAATTCTCATTCTCTGTGTCGTGAAGCCGCGCGTACATGAGACATTGCTGAACGCGTCGCTTCTGTGGGAACCGGTCATCGTAGCCGATGGACCAGCCGTCGGCGAACACTTGTTCGGGCTTGAGCCCTGTAGATGGAATTGTTAGGCTTCTCGGGCTTGTAGCATCCAAATGGTACATTTACCTATTTCTGCAGCGATGGCGATGATACGTTTGTCCTCGCGGAGGCGCACCTCGCACTCGATGAGCTCCTCGACTGTAATTGTTGGGTGAACATGCTCTGGGAGCTTCTTGATGGTCTCGACCGTCCATCGGTCACCTTGAAGCAAAAGATACGAGGTGTATGCATTTCTAGTAGAGTTTGAACTGCAAGAACATAAAAAAAAGCTGGGTAACACTCACCCGAGGACGGGGTCGATGAACTGTTGATGATCGGCATTGTCATCATCAGCTAACATTCAAACCAGCAGAAAGGGACAGGGGCGTCACGCAAATGGCCTCACGACACGCACATCGACATTGGCGCGACGATCCAAGGGCTTCGAGGGCGGCGTGTCCAGTTTCTGCCCAGGTGCGGTTGGAATGGCGAGAAAGGCGAGAACAGCGCGCTTCGGCGGCGGCACGAGTGTACAGGCGATGAATTTGGTTGCGCGGATCGACTTGTCAGCGAGTTGCGCGACATGCGTTCGAACTGCAAGGGAGATGGTCGAGATCTGGAATACACCCCAAGCTCTGTGTAAAGCTCGCGCGCGCAGAGTGAAAGGATCGCGCGCACCTCAGTTGGCGAAAGCGGGTCAAGTGGATGTTTCTGCATCGTCGATTCTTTGCTTACGATCGCCTTCTCCAAGTGAGATGCTTGCGGTGTGCTTTTGTCGACGTGGGCGATAAGCGGAGGGTGAGTGTGCCTGGTAAACGAAGAAGCGAGCGCGGCGGACGCTTGCCGGTTCGGTCTCTCGCGGACTCGTAGCGATCGAGACCGCCACAGACGGTAGGTGCAGCATGCTCATGCGAGTAAACTCAAGTACAACAATAGTTACACATCCGGTGAAAAATGTGCGGACGGTGTTCAAAGCTCGCCAGAACACACTCCCTCGACCCATGACCGATCTTTGCCCACAGGTGACAAAATCTCGTAACCAGACTCCTTGACGAGTACAACATCTTCAATGCGTACTCCTCCCACTGGCTCGTAGCGAGCGAGGACTTCATGATCGATGAATGGCGAGTTGCGCACCGGGGCGAGAAGGTGAGGGGAGAAGTAAATCCCAGGCTCAACGGTCTATGCAAGGTATCAAGCTTCAGCGAGTGGGAGAGAAAATACTGATATAAGCGCACCACAACCATGCCAGCGGCAAGAGGTAAACGGAGGCGGAGATAGGTATGGAACTTGGGATGCTTGTGTGATAACTCGGGCAGCGTCTTGTTGGAGGCTGCGGGAGGCTTCGAAGTGCCTACAGATTGATATTAGCGTCACTCCTCAAACAAATACGCACTATGAGAACACATACTAGGCACATCGTGAACATCCATGCCAATGGAGTGTCCAACACCGTGAGGGAAGAAAGCCGTGGTGACATCTGACGCAAGGATATCCTGCTCACTTCCCTTGAATATACCGAGTTTGAGGAAGCCCTGAGCCAGCGTTACGTGGCAGGAGTGTTGTACGTCGTCCCAATGGGTGCGTGCGCGAACGAGCTTATAGGCGTTGGATTGCATCTCAAGCACGAGCTCGTAGATGGCGCCAGCCTCGGGAGTGAACTTTCCGCCGTTGCCCACAGGCATAGTACGCGTGATGTCACTCGCGTAGCAGTCCCACTCACAGGCCGCGTCAATGAGCAGAACTTGTGGGAGAACCTGGTGGCCTTCGTGCCCGTGCTTGTGAGTCAGCTGCGCATCGGGATGTGAGTGGTTGGTGGGGCCCCAGGCGAACTCCTTGTCGTTACAGCAGTAGTGCAATGTCGCCGCACGAGTGGAAGCCGCAACAATCGGCAGATACGCCTGGTGAACCGCGCCTTCGCGTCGACAAGTAGCAACGAAGACGGCCTCAGCTTCACTCTGCCAACGATGAGCGAAATGCATGTAGGCTATGATATAACATGTGTCTCGTACCTCTTTCTCAATGAGCCAGTCGGCAGGCATGATTACCCCAGTCGGCTTGGTTGCACAAGGAGGAGTCTTGACACCCTTGCCGAGGAGGCGCATAACAACCTCGTGGGCACGACTAGAGATGTCGCTGGCCTTCCGCATGAGCTCAAGTTCACCTTCAGTCTTGATGAGACGGGCGAGAGCGAGAGCGCGGAAGAGGTATTCATCGGTGGCGCGGCCAGCAGGAACGTCTTGGAGGTGGGCCGGCAGTGTGGGCAGTGTGGGGAGAACGTGCAGCACGGAGTCAACCTCGACGCCTGCAAGAGCCTGCGACAGACTCGAGGTATGAAAGACGCCATCTGCTTCGTGCGAACGCGATGCAGTCTCGATCGTAGGTGGCGGGACGGACCTGTCGTACTGGATGTGAGCTTATACAAAGATACCCGACTGAGACGTGGAACGTACCACATTGTCTCAAGTGGATCCTCCGCTGGGATGAAGAGCTTCGTGGCCAGCTTGTTAGACCCCGGAGCGAACGACAACAGGACCGCTGAAGCAGGGACTTGGCATCCAGAAAGGTAGAAGAAGTTACTCTCTTGTCGGAAGCTTAGCTCTCTATCTGTGTCATTCCTGTAGCCTGTGACATTGACAGGTAGTTATTATAGATGTGACATGAGCAGTAGTATCATCAGTGATCACGTCGCGCCATTCCCACCTGTGACTGCGCCAGAGACGTAGATGTAATGCGATCTCTTTGCCTGTAATTCGGCCGGCAGCAATTTGAATAACTCGTTGAAGGTTTTGATCGCATGCTGGCGGGCTGGGTAAACCATCGTGTTCGATCGTGGTTTGCAGTATGTGGCAGAGCGCACTGAAGCCGATTCGCGCCGAGCCGTTGCCGCTATACCATGCTCGGCGGTCATGCCTCTGCCTCATGAGTGGTAGCCCATCCCGCGTCTGAACCACTCAATCCAGTCACCGCCCGCGCGTTCGAGTTCGTGCCCTAGTTGCTTCATTTCGTCGACTTCGCGGACGCGGTCGCCAAATGAGGCTGCGAGCTCTTCTGCTTCGATCCCTGTCGATGCGTTCACCACACAACTCTGCCATCGTAGCCGCTACCACCACATATCAGCACGCAGTAAAAAAGAAAAAAGGCGGCCATAACTCTGACTTTGATTTTCTTGACGTACTCGGTGACCTGCCCGTCCGTTCCTTGGACGACAAGCACACCCGGGTGGCCAACCTTGCACCAACCAGACACGCCGAGCGCGCGAGCTTCATCTCCGATGAAATCCTTCTTCTTTGAGCTCAGAATGTGGTGCATGAACAGCAGCGCGCGCCTGTGGGCTGGCATCGCGACTGGCGTGGGCTTCGATGGCCAAATTGGTGACGAGAATAGAAGACAGGCTGCGTCACACCCAGCCGCCGCGAGTCCTTCCGTCTCTGAGCAGGCAACATGACAGCACCGCACCACTTGACATCCGGTCACGTTTGCTCGTTATTCCACCCGGCGATGAGAACATGAACGTTGCTCACTTCCTCGTTTCCCAGCGGCGCATGTCCATGAGCAGATTTCCGACTCGTCCCACACAAATCGCCGCCCCTCAGCCACGCCTTTGCTCCACAGAATGAGTTTGGGATCCCTTGGTGGCTCATATGCACAGGCTGTGTATTCTTGCAGAACTGATTCCGTGAAGGCCTCCTGACGTCTTTTGTCGCCTCACACATTGTGGCGCACATCGGTCCTTCCAGTTCGCCAGTTCGTCGGGCAATCTCGCGCCACGCACAATACGGATGAAACAACTTCCTAATATTGGGTTTAACCTTGCTTCCCTGCAAGCCCAATGGTCGCTGTGGGTGTGATGGTCCACACCGGACGGCGACATCGACTCGCTCCACCGTGCGAGTGTTTGAAGCACAGACGCTTTAATTCACGTCGCCATGACCTGCAGACGTCTCGAGACTACTCATTGCGAGCTCTAAAATTATTTCTGAGCGCGGTGTCGCTTTACCGTGGTATAGCTCAGGCGACTCCTAACCCCGGACAGTGGCGACTGGCAAGGTTTTGCACCGTTTTGCATGAACGCATCAATCCGCAATAGTGGCGACATGTTCCGGCCATGCGTTGATGGACAAGATTTGAGATGCATCTGTCATGCGAAATTGCTGTGGCTCCCGCTCGAGTTCCCGCCCCTCACCGGCCTCACCCGGTACATTGGACCTCCACCTCGAGCTACCATCCTGTCACCATGACGCAGAGCGCTGCAGCGCGCACAAGTTCGTCATGTTTCGTCAGACAGTCTCGCTTTTGGGTATAAAAGGTAAGGCCGCTGCCTCAGATGGACCATCATCAACCGAGACCTCTCAACTACTCAGCTTCCGACAACTACTCTACTCTCTAACGATGTTGTTCACTCGCGCTTTGGCCATCGCTTCCGCCGTCTTCTCGTTCGGTCTCGTCGCGGCGTCGCCCATCGCCAATGTCTCGTCGATTGACATTCAGCGTCGTCAGTCGGACCCCATCGCCATCATCACCGACGCGCACGGGGCAGCGGTCGCAAAGGCTCTGGAGATTCGTGCGTTCACTCAACTGCGTTCTCTTCGTGTGATGTCTGACGCACTTTTCTGCCTGTGCAGAGACGATCAGCCTCACTGGCGGCGACCCCACCGATTCATTCGGCGAACTAGTCGCAATCATTGACGGTGCCACTGCTAAGATCAACGCGATTGAACCGGCCGAGCTCGCCAAGCGTCAACTTAGCGCCGACGCCCTCGCTGCCGCCGTCGCTGGTCTGATTTCCGAAGTCACGACAATTCTGGGCGGTATTACGAGCGGCCTCCTCGGCCCTCTTCTCCCAGGTCTTGATACTGCCCTCAACAACCTGGTTAACAGCCTCGGTACGTTGCAAATAGTCTGTAAACCTCGTGCCATTGCTGATGTCTTTTTTAGTGAAACTCGTCGCCAACCTGCTCGAGCTCGTCTCTGTTCTTCTTAAGGATGTCGCCGACCTCCTCCACAAGCTTGCCCTCGCTCTGTTGCTCGTCTCCCTTGGCCTGTAAATGGTCCATCGCGATCTCCGCGTCTAGCATGGCTGCACCCGAAACCAAATCAAGGACACCTTCCCTTAGCTCGCATCCACTATCCATACACGCACAGAGCATTTGGACTCTTCATTTAGCACTGTAGCAATGCAATAGCAGTACTAGTCTTTTGACCTTACCACCTCGAGCGGTTTGTAGTATCCCACCTGAGTTCCTCAAAGCATTCGGCACGTTCAGGGCTCTAAGCAACTGGCGCACATTTATTGTCAGTTGATATTGACCGGTGTTGCCTTGCTTGGGCTAGCTTAACGAAATTGTGTCAATCTTCTTTAGTACATTCCCGCGGAAATGCCCAGCAGGAGTCTAGCGTAGGATTTTGAATTGAAAAGGCCATACCAGTCAGTACTGCCGGAAGGATCACTGGCAGTGGTGGCAAACATGTCTGCACCGCGCGACAGCGTGGTGACTCCGCCTAAATTTTTCTTAGGCCGCAGCGGCACCGATGGCGTTGCCACCATTCCCCGCACAGCCTTGGCATGTGCATCCCTGATTTGTCCTTTAGGCTGCACGCTCGCCAGCGAGGCTGACTCGGGCTGTTGCCCTTTAAAGCGCGGTGTTCACCGGCCACATCTTTATAACGCCGACACGTCCTGCTTGCACTCATATTTTCGCGCGCCTCGGATGGAGTACTTCGAGTCTGCGAAGAACGCCACAGTGGGCAGCATGCCCGTTGCGGGCGTTGTCAGCGGCGCATATGGAGTCTACGCAGGCCTAACAGCGGCCGTTTTTGTCGCCTATGCATATGTTGCGCCGTTCGTCAACCTCGTCACTCCGCTCTTCGAGTTGCCATGGGTTCAAGATGGTCTGCGCCTCATGCTCCTCGGCACCATCATGGAGTCAGCTCGCCAGTTCTGGCAGAGAATGGCTGACCGTGTTGCCAATAGTGCGTCCCATATGGGGTCGCGTGCCTACGATTTAGCTGACAAAGCGGTCACTCTGCAGGCATCTTCTGCACCGCAGTAATCGAGAACGGCAACTTCTGCTACGACTGGATTGGTGCGTGAAGCGCTTGCGCAGAAATATAGCTCAAATACTCATCCCCTGAAAGATTCCTACCTCGACCATAACGGCGCATGGGGCTTTATGACCTCGTTCCGTGTCACGTCCACCATTGTGCCTGGGGAAGGCGTACCTATGCCTGTCTATCAATGTGCAGCAGACCAAGAGGAATTCTGGCGGTGGCGTGGATACTGGGTGGGTGCGCTCGTGTAACCTATGCGAGCTTCGCGCGTTGACATGCCTTATTTTCACAGATCAAGATTAGCAAGAAGCCAGGCGTGCGAGCGTGGCGAACGCAAGAGGAAGAAGGTGGCATCATTCGTATCTCCGTCTACAGCTGGCGGCGGCATGTTCTGGACGACCTTATTGCCGCGGCGCGCGAGCACTACATTCAGCATGCCAAGCCCCGCCTCCTCGAAGACCAAGGCGCAAAGTCGGAATCCGTTATCACCGCCTACATCGAGCAGCCTGATCGCATCTTTGACTACCTGTGCGACTTCCTTGGGAGCGCCAGAGCTTGGGGCAATGTTCGCCAGGTGTACGTCTCGACCAAGGCGAATGGTCCGTCTTGGGGCATTGACCAGTCCGCCTCCGATTCGCCAATCACTCTCGAGTCTACCGACATGCCCGTTCCACATGACCAAAGCGGCAAACCAATCTATCAAGCGGAGCCTTCGGAGAAGGAGCAACTCGAGTTGGCGAATGCAGCAGACGACAGAATTAACTCCGAGTTGGCGAAGCGTCTGTCCAAGCGGCAAAAGCTC
>Ga0247815_10000219_pt1 | contig 45015 bp, 44 predicted proteins | sample UWRJL194509B1_FD_181014 | JGI IMG/M metagenome (GOLD analysis project Ga0247815, IMG submission 181014) | Plant litter microbial communities from Arlington Agricultural Research Station in Wisconsin, United States - UWRJ-L194-509B-1 | ecosystem: Environmental > Terrestrial > Plant litter >...
GTTTTTTATGCATCCTGTTAGCGATATGCGTCTGGATTGTTTAGAAAATTGTATTGATGCCGAGAATCCTAAAAAATTCGAAGATATTACTGCGGGAGACTATTTGTACGAACGTTTAGTAGATTTGGGATTAATAAAAAAATAACTTTTTAAATTCCAAATATTAAAAAATTCCAAATTCCAAACTTTGATTGGAATTTGGAATTTAATTTTTAAAAACATTATATAGTTGGAATTTATTCTTTAGCATAAAAAATTTATGGACTTACAAGATCAATTAAAAAACTTATTCCCGGATCACATCGAATCTAATGAACCGGAAGAAGTTCAGGAACAGGATCATGTGCTTTACATTCAAAAAGAGCCTATGATTTGTAAATTTGAAAAACGAAAAGGAAAAGCTACTACAATTATCGAAGGTTACGAAGGATCTGACGAAGATTTTAAAATTTTGGCCAAAGAAATTAAAACAAAATTAAGTGTTGGCGGGACTTTTAAAGATGCTTCGATTATTATTCAGGGCGATTATCGTGATAAAATAATGGCGATTTTAAAAGAAAAAGGATTTAAAACAAAACGTGTTGGAGGGTGATAATTGTAGATTTATGATTTTAGATTGTAGATTAATGTATTGTGGATAATTTAACCGCAAAGAGCGCTAAGAATTTTAACTGTTAGTTTTATATAAAAAAACAAAGAACGCAAAGCTTTGGCTTATAATTGTTAGATTTCTAGTTTTAAACCAAGCGATAGTGAATAAGCCAACCAATTTATAAAAAGCAAGTTTTAGAAAAAATCTTAAAAATAAAAACCTGTGACAATCCGTTTAATCCGTCGAATGCGTGGGCAAAAAAAGTTTGCACTCTGAAGAAAACCTCAGAACCTTAGTCGCTCAGTAACTTAGAACCTCAAAAAAAAATGATACAAAATTCAGAATTAATACTTAATCCAGACGGAAGCGTTTATCACTTAAACCTTCTTCCGGAGCATATAGCAAATGATATAATTTTTGTGGGAGACCAAAACAGAGTCGAAAAAATCACTCAGTTTTTTGATTCGATTGAATATTCTACTCAAAAAAGAGAATTTAAAACCCAAACCGGAATTTATAAAGGCAAAAGAATATCTGTAATGTCAACCGGAATTGGTCCTGACAATATTGATATTGTGGTGAATGAATTAGATGCTTTGGTAAACATCGATTTAAAAACGCGTCAGCCAAAAGAAGAACTGACTTCTTTGAATATTATCAGAATTGGAACTTCAGGTTCATTGCAGGCTGATATTCCTGTGGATAGTTTTGTAATGTCTAAATTTGGGCTAGGATTAGATAATATGCTTCGCTCCTATTTGATTGATGAAGTTTCGAATGCAGCTATCGAAGATGCTTTTATACACCATACTAATTGGGATATTAAAAAAGGAAGACCTTATGCGATAGCTTGTTCTGAAGCATTAGAAAAAATAATCGAATCAGATAAAATATTCAAAGGAATTACTGCAACTGCCGGAGGTTTTTACGGACCACAAGGACGTGTATTGCGTTTGAATATACAGGACGAAGAATTAAACAGTAAAATGGATAATTTTAGTTTTAATGACGAAAGAATTACTAACTTAGAGATGGAAACCGCTGCTATTTATGGATTATCGGCGCTTTTAGGACATAATGCATTGTCATTGAATGCTATTATTGCCAATCGTGCAACCGGAACTTTTAGTGAGGACCCATACAAAGCAGTTGATGAATTGATTACGTATACATTGAATAAACTGGCTGGGAATTAATGTTTGGTTTTTTAATTGATCATTTGCTTTTTAAACCATTGAGAAAATTTACTTTGGGTATGGGAGGTTTGTTTAGATGGAGTTTTTTTCAACTTCTAAATGCATCAATTGAAGAAAAATATCCAAAGAGTTTAGCCTATTATTGGGATAATGAAGATGACAGCATTGATAAATATGGATTTAATACGTCCCAGAAAAATTTATTTGCAGGGTTTATGCTTTTTATTTGTTTTATAATTTTGATTGAAAAATTTGAAGGTTAATAAAACAAATTTGGAAATGAGATAATTGATTTTAAATTGAATATTATGTTTTTAAGAGTTGCGCGACATACTAATGACCTCGAAATAATAGAAAATTTCTATGTCGATATTTTAGGTTTTGAACGTTTAGGTGGTTTTCAGAATCATAATAATTATGATGGTGTTTTTATTGGAAAGCCTGTTTTAGACTGGCATTTTGAGTTTACACAATCAAAAATAAAAGCAAATCATACGTTTGATGAAGATGATGTAATTGTGCTTTATCCAAAAACAATTTCAGATTATAATGATTTGACAAAAAAGCTTTTACAGTATTCTGTTTCAATTATAAATGCAATTAATCCTTTTTGGAATGAAAACGGACAAATGTTTCAGGATCCCGATGGATATCGTATTGTTATATCACCATTGAAAGCAGAAATAAGCGAAATAGAATAATTAAATGACACAGTTGGTCCGTTTGAAAATGAGATAATTTTCGGGCTAGTTTTAAAATAATGATAAGATTTAATAATGGCAGAAACACATAAAAAAATATTATTTAAATATTACAGCACGTACTTAGAAGAGATTGTTTCAGAAACCATGTGGGCAGAAATTATTGATGCTGAAAAAGGATATTTCAAATTAGATAATATTCCGTTTTTTGGACCTTTGATTGCAACAGACGATATTTTTCGTGCTGAATATGATGAAAATGAAAAAGCATTTATGCACAAAGAAACAATAGAAAGCTCAGGGAATTCGATTGTTCAGGTTTTAGTACTCGAAAAAGAATTTGATGCGGCAGTTATCAGAGAAAAGCTAAAAGCTCTGAATTGCATAACTGAAGTTTTGAATGACACTTTTTTTGCTGTTGAAATTGTGAGAAACACAGATTATTCATTAGTAAAAAGTGTATTGGATGAGTACGAATCGCAGGCAATTATAGAATTTGCAGAACCTTGTCTTTCTGAAAAACACAGAACCGATTTATTGAAAAATTAGATAATGTGTCAATTCGATAAGATAATTAAAAGAAACTAAACTTAGAATACGCTTACCAAACTTAAACTTAAATTAAAATGAAAACTGTAAAAATTGTAGGTGTCCCGGAACACTTCAATTTGCCATGGCATTTATGCATCGAAAATGGCGAATTTGAAGCAGAAAACATAGATTTACAATGGAAAAATATCCCTGAAGGAACCGGTAAAATGTGTCAGATGCTTCGAGATGGCGAAGCTGATATTGCCGTAATTTTAACCGAAGGAATTGTAAAGGATATTGTTGCCGGAAATCCAAGTAAAATTGTTCAGATTTACGTGCAATCACCTTTGATTTGGGGAATTCATGTTGCTGCAAAATCAGATTTTCATACGGTAAAAGACCTTAAGGATAAAAAAGTAGCCATTTCAAGATTAGGTTCAGGATCTCAGTTAATGGCTTATGTCAACGCGCATGATAATGGCTGGAAAACAGATAATTTGCAATTTGAAATTATTAATACCATCGACGGAGCTGTTGAAGCCCTGACAAAAGGAACTGCAGATTATTTTATGTGGGAACGTTTTATGACTAAACCGCTTGTAGATCAGGGGATTTTCAGGAGAGTTGGCGACTGCCCTACTCCATGGCCATCATTTGTAATTACCGTTCGTGATGAGTTTTTGAAAAAGAATCCCAAAATTGTCGAGAAAATATTAGAAATTATAAACAAAACAACGCACGATTTTACTCAGATTCCAAATATAGACAAAACATTATCAGAGCTTTTCAATCAAAAAATTGAAGATATTCAGGAATGGCTGAAACTGACACAATGGTCTCAGAAGAATTTAAGTGAAAAAGCATTCATTAAAATTCAAAATCAGTTATTTGATCTGGGAATTATTGATAAAAAAAGTACTTTTGTTGAAACGGTAAAAGCGCTTTAAATACTTGCTTTTGAATTCTTATGATAAAATTCCCTAAAATTGACTTTCCGCAATTAAAATCCAAACTACAGGTGAAATCTCCCTGGGACAGGATTATTATTATGCTGTTGAGTCTTTTGATTACGATTCCGATTTTTATCATACTGCATCAAAACCTGATCGATTTAGAATGGGCTTTTAATTTAGACCGTATCTTTATTTTTATATTTGTTTTTGCTGCTATTTTCTTTCTGTTAATGTACCTGCGAACCATAATACTTTTATGTATCGCAGTTTATTTAGTGGTTTTAATTTACGGAAGTGTTATTGGCAATTATGGTTTTAGTGAAATCTCCGAAGATTATAATTCGATGATTTATACCATGTCTGATAATCCTTTTCCACAGGATATTATCGTAGCCAAACTGCTTCCGTTTCCTAATAAATCAAAGATCATCAATGCCATCGAATATCAGAATCCAAAGGTTCGAAACTTCGCGATAATGGCTACAACAAAGCATTTTAAAGGCCTAAAAGGATATTCGGATTACAGAACTATTATTCAGTGTTTTGCTGTATTTAAAGAGATTAATAGCCGCTGGAATTACGTAAACGATCCCAAAGAAGGTGATTATATTGCTACGGCGAGCGAATCATTAGAATATTTTTCAGGAGATTGCGATGATCATTCTATTTTAATGGCTGCCGCAATTCGCTCTATTGGCGGAACTCCAAGGTTAATTCATACTAAAGGACATATTTACCCTGAAATACTAATTGGTTCGATGATCGATCTGGAAAAGGTCAATTATTTAATCAAGAATGTACTTTTTGTAAAAGAAAGTTACGGTAAAAAGATTCATTATCATATAGATGAACGTGGTCAGGTCTGGATGAATCTTGATTACACTGCCAAATATCCCGGAGGACCTTTTATGTACGAAGAAATTTTGGGAGCTTTGACTTTGAAGTAGTTTTTTTTTAGATTCTAAGATGCTAAGGTTCTGAGGTGCTAAGTTTTTTTAATATTGTGTTTTTGCCCACGGATTTTACGGATTGAACGGGTTTACGCGGATTATTTTTAAAATTCTAATTGCAAATTCCTGGTGTGAAATTCTAAATTCCAAAAAAAAGCAAATCTCAAATTTTCCAATAATATCAGTTTTACCTTAGAGGTATTTTTGGCCTCTACAATCGATACGGGTATTATGATAAACATGCTTCACAGCAAACTTTTCCGAATCGTAGCGTAATTCCCTAATGTCCACGCAATCAAAAACTTAAAATTCGGAATGTGAAATTTAATTTTGTAGGTTTATTTGTGGATTAATTTATAAATATTTGATTTTTAGATTTTTAATTAAAAATAATTTTGTAATTTTCTAAGGTCTAACTTTAATCACAAAATCATGAGAAAATCTAACTTATTTATCTTCGCAATTGCATTATTAGCAGTATTAATGATTTCATGCCACAAAGGTCGCAATAAACTGGTAAACTCTTGGAAAATCACTGCTGTTGAACCTAAAATACCGCTTTCGGATTCTTTAAAAAATGTGATTCTGACTAACGGAACATTGACTTTTACAGAAGACGGACACGTAACGGGATATTTACAAAATGAAATAAATAATGGGACTTTTGCATTGACAAAAGGTGGAAAGAGTTTAGTGATAAAAGATGAAACGGGAACCCCATATCCTTGTGAAAGCACTATAACAGATGATCAACTGATATTAGACAGCAAAGAAATGAAAATAACCCTCAAAAAAATATAATGTAAATTATCAGCATTATAACAAACAATATATCAAGCCACGTTGAAGTAAAACTTAGCGTGGTTTTTCTTTTTAAATCGAATGTGTTTTCAAAATCAAACACAAATTGTATCTTTGCAATCTTAAATAAAAGTAATAATTTATGTGAAAAATAATTTCTTTCAGGCAATTTAGAGGGTAAACGGCAATCGCGGTTACTCTATTTATTCATCTTTATAGAAAGAAATTATGCTTACTCTACAAAACATTTCATATAAACACAACAACAGTGATTTATTGTTTGACAATATTGGTTTTACAGTAAATAATCACGAAAAAATAGCACTAATTGGTAATAATGGAGTCGGAAAATCGACGCTGTTAAAAATCATTGCCGGCGAATTAAAGCCATCAAACGGAGATCTAAGAGTTAGCTCTCCTCCTTATTACATTCCGCAAATTTTCGGGCAGTACAATCATTTTACAATTGCTGAAGCTTTACGCGTTCATGACAAACTCAAAGCACTTAAAGAAATTCTCGATGGAAATGTCACAGAAGAAAATCTGAATGTATTAAACGATGACTGGACTATTGAGGAGCGTTGTAGCAATGCATTAAAGTATTGGCAATTATCTGATCTGGATTTAACGGAAAAAATTGAAAACTTAAGCGGAGGACAAAAAACAAAAGTTTTCCTCGCGGGTATTTTGATTCACGAACCAGAATTGGTTTTGCTTGACGAACCTAGCAATCATCTTGACAAAGCAACCAGAGAATTGTTGTATCACTTTATTGAATCTACAAACAGTAGTTTAATTATTGTGAGTCATGATCGAAAACTGCTTAATCTTTTAAATACGGTTTACGAGCTCAATAAACGCGGTATTACTATTTATGGCGGGAATTACGACTTTTATGCTGAGCAAAAACAAGTTGAAAATAATGCTTTAAACCAGGATTTACAAAGCAAAGAGAAAGCCTTGAAAAAAGCGAAAGAAAAAGAGCGTGAAACTCTGGAAAGGCAGCAAAAACTGGATGCACGAGGCAAAAAGAAACAAGAGAAATCAGGTGTTGCACGCATTATGATGAATACTTTGCGTAATAATGCCGAGAATAGTTCATCGAAACTAAAAAGTGTTCATGTAGAAAAAATTGATGGTATCTCGAAAGAATTACGCGAAATACGCTCTGCCCTACCCGATATCGATCAGATGAAATTTGGTTTTGAAGATTCGGGTTTGCATAAAGGAAAAATTCTTTTTAAGGCAAATGCCATTAACTTTAGTTTCAGAGATCAATTGCTTTGGAAGAAAGATTTGAATATCGAAATATTGAGCGGAGAAAGAATTGCCCTAAAAGGCAGCAATGGATCAGGAAAAACGACTTTAATCAAAATAATATTGGGTAAATTAAACCCTAAATCAGGAACGGTCTATAGTTCGCAAAACAAATCGGTTTATATTGATCAGGATTATTCGCTGATCAATAATGAACTTAAAGTTTATGATCAGGCGCAACAGTTTAACGGTTCAGGATTAGAAGAACATGATATAAAAATGAGGTTAAATCGCTTTTTATTTGATAAAGAATACTGGGATAAACCTTGTAGCGCTTTAAGCGGAGGAGAAAAAATGCGACTAATGCTTTGCTGCCTAACTATTAGCAATGAATCGCCAGATATTATTATATTAGACGAACCTACGAATAATCTGGATATTCAGAATGTTGAAATCCTGACGGCTGCTATAAATGAATATCAGGGAACATTAATTGTGGTTTCTCATGATGAATCTTTCTTGGAAGAAATTAATACAGAAAGAACAATTGTACTTTAAAGGCTGTCAATTTTTATGAAACCTTTCAAAATCAAAAGATTTTGAAAGGTTTTTAAACAATTAAAAATAAATTTTATAACAGGAAAATATCTCCGATTTAAAATTATATTTACAATGTTTAATTCCTACTTATAATTTAAAAAATCGATGAAAAAAGCATTAATTCTGGTTTATTTTATGATCACGTTTAATGTCTCTGGGCAAATATATGATGTTGTTGCTGAAGACGACACGCGAAACGGAAATGGTTATTACACTACCTATTCTGTTGCACTAGAAAGAGCTAATGACGTAAAAACGTTGGATATAGAAAAATCAGATGCAAATGATTTTTTAAAAAGTAAAACTTATTTTCCAAATCTGGTCAATTTAAATCTTCATTTTTCTAAAGGTGTTTCTCAATCAAGAGATTTTGAGAATTTTACCAATTTAGAAAACATTACTATTAGTTACTCCTGGTATCTGAGTTCGCTTCCTTCAAATTTTACAGCACTAAAATCCTTAAAAAAAGTATATATCTATAATTGTGGATTATCAGTATTACCGGAACTTTTTTTTTCAAACCCTACCCTGCAATCGGTTGGTATTTGTGGAAATAAATTAACTAAATTACCAGCCATTCCTGTAAACAATGAGATTCAGTATCTTAATATTGGTTACAACGAAATAGCACAATTACCTGCAGGTTTCGAAAATTTAAAAAAATTAAAAATTCTTTCTTTGAAAGGTTTACCAATCGAAACGTTTCCGGAAGAAATTCTTAAACTTACTGAACTTGAAAGTTTAGAATTAACCAAAACAAAAATTACCGTTTTGCCAAAAGAGATTATCAAACTAAAAAACCTAAGGAATTTGTATCTCGTTGGCATGAATTTGAGATCAATTCCATCTGGTTTAAAGAAATCAAAACTAACTAATGTTTGGATCTCTAAAGATGATTTGAGTGAAAAAGAGAAAAATGACATCACTAATTCTTTACCAAAAGAATGTGTAATTGAGTGGACATCTAAAGAAAACCAACTTTTGGATATAAATGAAAAATGTTTTTGCGAAAGATAAAAACTGGAATAAAAAGTCTTTTAAGCCTCTGAAGTCTAATAAACTTTAGAGGTTTTTTGTTTTAATCACGACCAAAAAACAATTTATTTTTAAATGTTCTTATTTTAAGTGATTGATTATAAGTAAATAAAATGGTTGAAAATTTTGCGCAGTCAAATAACTGCATTATATTTGCAGTCAAATAACTGCACAATGGAAATTCGTAGAGATGTATTTCAGGCCATAGCCGACCCTACCCGCAGGGCAATATTAAGTTTAGTTGCGATACAAGCGATGACACCCGGTGTTATAGCAGAAAATTTCGATTCGTCACGACAGACGATTTCAAAGCACATTCAAATCCTTACGGAATGTGAATTGCTGAGTCAGCATCAAAACGGAAGGGAAATTTATTATCTCACAAATGCAAAAAAAATGAAAGAAGTAGCTGACTTTATCGAACCTTTTCGCCAAATGTGGGACGACCGATTTAATAAATTAGAAAGTATAATGAAAAACTACAAACCTAAACAATAAACTACTATGGAATTAAAAACAAAAATTAATGCCAAAGATGGTCAGCAGGATCTTGTGATTACACGAGAATTTGATCTTCCGTTAGAATTACTGTTCAAGGCTTATACAGAGCCTGAAATTGTAGCGCAATGGATGAGTACAAAAGTACTGAAACTTGAAAATAAGAAATATGGCGGTTATCAGTTTGAGACAAGTGATCCCCGCGGTAATGTTGTATTTAAGGCCAATGGAGTAATTCATGAATATAGCCCAAATGAGAGAATAACACGAACATTTGAAATGGAAAATTCACCTTTTGCTGCCCAGCTTGAATTTTTAGATTTTGAATCAATTACTGAGGAAACGAGTAAACTTACGATGCATATTATTTATAAATCGACAGATCTTCGTGATCAGATGCTAAAATTACCTTTTGCTCAAGGTATGAATATGGCGCACAATAGATTACAGGAAATTACAAACAAATTAAAATAATAAGTCATGACAAAAAGAAATAAAATAATCTATTGGATTGCTACTCTTTGGCTTGCATTAGGCATGACAGTAACAGGAGTAGTGCAATTAATAGAAATGAAAGAAGAAGTAGATATGATGAACCATTTGGGGTATCCAATCTATTTTTTAACCATTCTTGGAATTTGGAAAATATTAGGGGTAATCGCAGTATTAATTCCTAAATTTACTTTATTGAAAGAATGGGCTTATGCAGGATTCTTTTTTGCAATGTCAGGTGCTATTTTTTCTCATTTGGCCTGTGGCGATGCTCCTATTGCTTTATTTGGTTCGTTATTATTGCTTATATTAACAATCGTGTCTTGGTATTTTAGACCCTTGGAAAGAAAACTTATTTCGGTTCAATCATAAAACAAACGTTATGAAAAATAAATTATCACCAGAACAGCAAGAAGAATTGCTTACTGTTTTAGAAGCTCGTTTTGAAAAAAATATGCAGCGCCACAAAGGTATTGAGTGGAATAAAGTACTGGCAAAACTGCAAGCCAATCTGGATAAATTATGGTCTTTGGATGAAATGGAAAGAACTGAAGGAGAACCGGATGTAATTGGCTACGATAAAAAAACAGATGAATATATATTTTATGATTGTGCCGCCGAAAGTCCTAAAGGCCGAAGAAGTATCTGCTACGACCACGAGGCTTTAGAAAAAAGAAAAGAAAATAAACCCGCAGATAGTGCGCTAAATATGGCGGAAGAAATGGGAATTAAAATCCTAAACGACGAGCAATACAAAGCACTTCAACAATTGGGTAAATTTGATAGTAAAACCTCGAGCTGGATCGAAACACCTACTGATATCAGGAAATTAGGCGGTGCCCTATTCTCTGATTTTCGATATAATACTGTTTTTGTGTATCATAACGGAGCGGATTCTTATTATGCCGCCAGAGGTTTTCGCGGATCGTTGCGTGTTTAATTGATTTAAAATAAAATGTTATGAATCCTAAAGTTGATTTTTATTTTGATGAAGCCAAAAAATGGCAAAAAGAACAAGAAGAGCTACGTGAGATTGCATTAGAATGTCAGTTAACCGAAGAGTTAAAATGGGGAACTCCTTGTTACACTTTTCAAAACAGTAATATTGTTTTGATACACGCTTTTAAAGAGTATTGTGCATTTTTATTTTTTAAGGGAGCATTGTTAAGCGATACAGATGGAATTTTGATACAGCAATCTAAAAATGTTCAGGCAGCAAGACAAATAAGGTTTACGAATCTTCAGGAAATTAAAGATCAAAAAACGATTTTAAAAACTTATATTTATCAGGCTATTGAAGTTGAAAAATCGGGTCTAAAGGTGAAATTAAAGAAGATCAAAGAATTGGAAGTTGCAGAAGAATTTCAAAAGAAATTAAGTCAGGATTCAAAATTAGAAGCTGCATTCAAAGCTTTAACTCCCGGACGACAAAGAGCTTATTTACTGCATTTTTCATCTCCAAAACAATCTAAAACAAGAGAATCAAGAGTGGAGAAAGCTATTGATCAGATTTTGGATGGAAAGGGACTGAATGACGATTTTAAAATAAAATAAATATATTAGCCCAAATAATCTATAAATAATGATATTAGCCTTCGATACGTATTACTACGACGGAAAAGCAAAAACGGTTTGCCTTGAATTTACAGAATGGAATCAAAGTGAAAATTTTAAAATTCACACTGAAATCATCGAGAATATAGAAGAATATATTCCGGGAGAATTTTACAAAAGAGAATTGCCTTGCATCATTAGTCTGCTGAATAAAATTGATTTAAATAATATTGAAGCCATTGTTGTAGATGGTTTTGTGTATTTAGATGATGAAAAGAAACATGGTTTAGGAGGTCGCCTGTACGAAAAGCTAGATAGTAAAATCCCTATTATTGGTATTGCAAAAACAAATTTTGCGGCCATCGAAAAACACAAACGAGCTCTTTTGAGAGGTGATAGTAAAAAGCCTTTGTATATTACTGCTATTGGTATTGAGTTGGATGATGCTTTTGAAAAAGTAGCCAGTATGGCCGGAGAATTTAGATTTCCGACGCTGTTAAAGGAATTAGATCGATTGACAAAAGAATTGTAACTTAAGTAATTCCTTTTTTTTAAGTGAATGTACCTTCTTTTATTAGCGCTGGAGTGAAATCAATAATTTTTTAATGACATACTTTTATGATTATAGAATGTTACCAATTATTAAAAGAAATAGAAAAAAGACCAGCAATGTGGACTGGAGAGGTAAATCTTAAAAGTATAAAAATATTTGTTTCAGGATATTATCTGGCACTTATAAAACATAAAATTGTTCCTGAAAATATAAACGAACCTTTTTTTGATTGGGTTGCCAACAAGTTGGGCTATTTTGAGTCAACTGCAGGATGGGCAAATATGATTTTGGCATACAGTGTAGGATTTGAACCAGAAAGTATAATTTGGGAAGAACTATTTGATTACAATGTGACTAGAGAACAGCATTTAAAATCTATAGAACTATTTTATGAGTTACTTGAACAATTTAAAACTGAATTTGAAACCAACTCTAACTAAATAGTTTTACTGAATTTCATTTAAATGAATTAATTAAATTTGATAAACCGGATGTATAAATTAAAACAAGTATTATGCAGGATTCAAATAACATAACACACGTCACTTCAAATGATAAGACGCCAAAAGTAACAGGAATTGGAGGTGTTTTTTTCTTTTCAGAAAATCAAAAGGAAACTAGAGAATGGTATGCCAAAAACTTAGGTTTTGATGTTAATGAATGGGGGTCGACTTTTGAGTCAAGAGATTTTAATAATCCTGATAAAATAAATGCTGTACAATGGAGCCCTTTTAAGAAAGGTGATGAATACTTCTCGCCTTCTAAAAAAGATTTCATGATTAACTATACGGTTCAAAATATTGAAGGTCTTGTCAATCAGCTCAAAGAAAACGGCGTGACTGTTCTTGATGAAATTGCAACATACGATTACGGTAAATTTGTACATATTATGGACGCAGAAGGCAATAAAATAGAACTTTGGGAACCTGTTTAAAATAATTGCAAAATGGAAGACAATAATTATAATCATTTTCTAAAAAATGTGGCTTCGCCATTAGATTATTCAGAGGGATTTTATTTAGTCTATATCGAAGTTGCTGTAAAGACTGAAGAAATAAATAAAATAATTTCTAAACATGCTAAAATAACGTCAGAACTGGAGTTTGGTTATTTATGCGAAGCTCATATGCAGGCCATTCCTGAAATTGGGCGCTCTTTGTCGCAAAAAAATCATGCTATATATCAAATGGTCAGGTTGGTAAGGCTGACTAAAAAATCTGATGATAAAGAAATAAAATAACTTCGAAAAAAATTATGCCTTTCAGTTTTTAAATTGAGGTAAAATATACTTTGCCATAATTTCGAAAGCCTGTTTTGCTTTAAACGATTGGTAGTTTCCCTACTTAAAAACAACCGTTAAGTTTAAATTTTCTACAATAAAATACTTGCTGCCATTACCCGATGCAAAAAGTAAATTTTCCTCTATATCTTTTGTTTTTGGTTTAAAAAATAATGCTTCAAATTTTTAAATAAAAAAGATTTTTAGAAGCTAAAGATACTATTATTATGAGCTGGTTTCTCAAGTATATGCCCCGGTCTTTTTGGTACTTGCGGTAAAAAGCCTTATATTACGGGAAATTAAAATGTCATTTTACATTAAAAATTATTGGCAGAAAACATTTATATATGAAAAGATTACTTCAGTGGACTATCATCATTCCGGCACTTGCCTGGATTCTTTTTTTTAGCGGACTCGTAGACAACAGCAGCATTTTTCAGGTTATTGCCAGTATATTGCTTATTCTTAGTGTTATGTCGGCCGTGCATCATTCAGAAGTAATAGCAGAAAGAGTTGGAGAACCTTACGGAACCATTATTTTGGCTATCTCTATAACCGTTATCGAAGTTTCGATTATTGTATCGCTCATGCTTTCAGAAGGAACTGAGGCGGCTTCTTTAGCCAGAGATACGGTATATGCTGCTACGATGCTGATTCTAAACGGTATTATTGGACTTTGCCTTTTAATTGGCGGCTTAAAACATTACGAACAAAATTTTTCTGTTTCTTCTGTAACTATTGCTTTGGTTTCACTAGTTTCTATTATAGTATTTACACTGGTCTTCCCTACTTTTACAGAAAGTGTAAAAGGATCTTATTACTCCTTTCCGCAACTTGTTTTTGCTTCTATAGCATGTCTTGTTATTTATGGCTCTTTTCTATTTGCACAAACCAGCAGATACAGGCAATACTTTCTAACAGTTGGTGATGATGAAAACGAAGATGTAGTTGAGCCTATAGCAATCGATAATAAAACCTTTTACACCAGTCTTGTTTTCCTGATCGTGAGCTTGGGAATTGTGGTTCTGTTAGCAAAAACACTTTCTCCTACTATCGAAACTATTATTGTGAGCTATCACCTTCCAAAAAGTTTGGTTGGAGTTGTCATTGCTGCGATAATTTTACTTCCAGAGGCGATTGCTGCAATTATTGCGGCAAGAAAAAACAGGCTTCAAACCAGTATCAATTTAGCTTTAGGTTCTGCTTTGGCAAGTATTGGGTTAACAATTCCTAGTGTGGCAGTAGTTTGTATTATGATGGATATGCCAATTATTTTGGGGCTTGATATCAAATCGATAGTGCTGCTGGCTTTATCTGTGTTTACGGTAATGTTATCTTTAAGCAAAGGCAAATCGAACATTGTTTACGGAGTTGTGCTTCTCGTAAACTTATTCGCCTTTATATTCCTTATGATCTATCCTTGATTTGATATTTAAAAAAAACAACGAAAACTCCATTAGAAAAAATGGAGTTTTTTTGTACTAAAAAATTAAAATATTAGTGTGTTTAGATTTACAAAATTTTAATAAAAATCCTTTACATTTACTTTGTCCAGAATATATCTGTTTCATTACAATACCACAGTCCTAAAAATTCAATAAAATAAAACCAACCAAAAACAATAAATTATGATAAGAAAAATTACTCTAATTACTTTATTTTTAACTTCTGCAGTTTCTTTTTCTCAAGCAACACTTGAGCATTCGTATATCATCAACCAAGATGAAGGATCAGATCAAAGCTATTTTTTTAATACGGAAACCGCATCATATCACTATACGTATGATACAAGCAATGTTTTAAAAATTTATAAAGAAGACCATTCCATTTACGCTACATTAAATTTACCTGTTGATTCGGGCTATAATGTAAACAATCTACAGCTATTTACAGATAAATTGTTTAATTCAGATAATTCTATAGAGTTTTTATTAGTTACTGTAAACGCAACAGGAGTTCATAAAATGACACTTTTGAATGAAAAAGGAGATGTGTTACAGCAATTTGGCGATAAACAAGATGCTTTGATTGTGAAGACATTATCTAACAATTATAAATTAATTACGCAAAAAGCAACTTATAATTCAGGTCTTTATATTACGAAAAAAGATGTGTATGCATTAACAGGTTCGCTTTCAGTTAATCAAGTGAAGGATTTGTCAAAATCATTAGTTGCTTATCCTAATCCGGTAAAAGATGTTTTGAATATTACAAACCCTACTGATAAAACTGGAGATGCAAGTCTTAAAGTGTTTTCTGCAACTGGAAAATTGGTTTTGCAGAAAAACATTGCCGGCAACAACGAAGATTTTATCAAATTAGATGTTTCTGGTTTACAATCAGGCGTTTATATCTATAAGATTAATGATGTTTCTAATAAATTCATAAAAGAATAATAAACACTAAAACCCCAAAGTAGAAAATGAAAAAAATAATTTGTACTGTTACGGCCGCATTACTAACAGTTTGTGCTTTTGCGCAGGAAATAAAAATTAAAAACGACGAAGTAAAGCTCGATGACAAGGCAGTGGCTTATATCGAAGGCAAGAAACCAAATCTTCAAATTTTAAGTTTAGACAAACAGTATTCTGTAAGTGCCGAATTAAAATTTTTAGAATCTACAGGTAAAAGATGGATGATTCTAAAGAGTTCAAAAACAGGTAAAACGAATGAAGTTGATTATAAAAAGTTTAACCCGCTAAACCAGCAAAAAAGTGTTATTGAAGCCTTTATCGATAAAGGTTTTGTAAGTGCAGACGGTTTAAATACTGAAGCTATCGAAAATTTTATAAACGGAGAATTTTCGGGTGTTGGTAATAAAATTAAAGATGAAGCAAATGCTGCAAATGGAAAGCAAAAGCGAATTGAAGGTTATCAGGTTACCATAGACGATGCCGGCGTTATCTATAGCGCAATAACAAAAGATCCTAACAATAAAAAGATTGGGAATATCAAAATTGTCTCTACAACAGCATTAGGAGTTCAGAAATACGAAGTGTATGATTTAGACCAGAATTTGATAGCAACCTGGTACAACATGAGCAGCAAACATCCGGGTTATGATAAGTTTTTATACGAAGAACTTATCACTTTTGATAATAAAGTATTTAAAATAAAATATGAAAGTTCAGGAGCTAATATACAATATAGACTAAGTGCAGATAAAACTGCCTTGAATATTGTAAATGAGTTAATTGACAACAAATATGTTTTGCAGCATCAGGGAACTGCCCGCTAAAAAGTAAATTTTAAAGACTGATATTTCAATAGTTTTTTAAATTAAAAAAGCCTTCAATATCATCAATTTTGAGACTTTAAAAGAATATAAAAATAAAAGCTTTTTAAGCACAAAACTCCATTAGAAATAATGGAGTTTTTTATTTGTGGTTCGTGATATTCGCAACTTTTCTTATTATTCCGCTGCCTCTAACTCTGCGTTTGTTCTGCGGATAGATTCGGCATCTTTGTAATCCAGCCATTTCTGGCCTTTTCTTTTTCGCATCCAGTTATCGTAATATCGAATAACGGCGACATTGGCAAAACCTTTCCATAAATTAGAAGGTCTTCCGGCAAGAGATCGTAAACTAAGCGAAAAACCAGGCGTAAGGTATTTCATGTAATGCCACCAGCCTTCGGGCATATAGAGCATTTCGCCATGATTAAGATTAGTGATATACGGCGTAACTTTTCTGAGTGCCGGAAAACGTTCGAAATCCGGATTATCAAAATCGATATCTTCATTGCATAGCCATGAATATGGCAGTCGGTACATGTATTTTGTTTCTTTGGGATCTACCAAAACACATTGCTTTTGACCATCGAAATGAACGTGGAAAATATTTGGGAAATCAATATCATAGTGCATAAATACTTTGGCATCCTGACCACCAAAAAATACAAGCGGCATACTCTTCAGTAACCTTATACCTAAACGCGGCCAATGCATATCCGACTTCATAGACGGAACATCTTTCATGAGATTGTATAAAAAGATACGAAGATCAGTGGGGCCTTTTTCCAGAATATCAATGTATTCAGACATCGTCATCTTAAAATCAGGTTCATTGACTTTTTTGGTATAATCGGTTTTACGGCTATCGTATAAGGGAACCGTTTTATCTCCTGCAATTTCTCTGATAAATTCTAAATTCCATTTAGTAAAAGCGGGCCAGTCTTCTATTTGTTTTGTAATTACAACAGGCTTTTGTGGCTTATAATAATTTTCTATGAATTCTTTTTTGGTAAGTTTTTCAACCCTTTCTATCTGTATATAATGATCAAATGCCATATGCAATAGGTTTTAAAATTATATGTTGATACAATAAGTAAGTACTATAATCGAACAATTTGAAATGAGTTGACAATGAGTATCGTAATTTTTATTATAGGACTTTCTATAGTAAAGATAAACATTCTTCATTAAAACAGAACCCACATTTTTCTTTCGATAAAATGCATTTCTATGAAGTCAATATTCATTAATAACATCCAGTTAAAATTATAAAATAGTGATCTTTTTATTAAACAACATTTTTAAATAAATAGTGCTTTTTTTTGAATTGTATTTATGTCCAAAATCGATAAGAAGTTCGAGAAATTTACCATCTCAAATTCAAAAATAAGTTAGTAAAATAGTCCAAAGAATATTTATTATATTAGCCACAATAAAGCTGCATATCGTACTAAATTGACTTACACAAGTTGAATTAGTGATGTTTATAAAAAAAGCAGCAAAATTTTAGATCAAAAACCACCAAAAAGACCAAACAAAATTTCCATAATAAATTAACCAAACTAACCTATGAAGAAAAATACTTACGAAGAACTAAGCAACGAAAAATTATTAAAAAAGAGAGATTTATTTAAAGGTGTCTCGATAGGTTTTGGCGTTATTTTTTTATTAGCCATTGGCATTATGATCTATATTTTAAGCGTAAAAGGGCTTAAAAATGTTTCTATCGCAACACTTGTTCCAATTTTTACATTGCCTATTATTTTTATGCCAATACTTATCAATTTAAGTTTATTGAACAAAGAAATTAAATCCAGAAAGCTGTAAATTTTTCTGAAGATTATTGCAATAAAAAACTCCAAAATCGTAATGACTTTGGAGTTTTATTATTTATGCATGTTTTAAAAATGTTTGCGAAATCTGAGAGAACTATTCGGCAAACATATCATTTCAGTTATGCTTTACGTTTTTTCTTTATTATTTTACTAGCTATAATATAAAGACCTATTAGTACTAGAAAATGTATTAAATAAGACTTAGGTTCACCGTCTCCGTTTACTACAGAAAAAACGCGATTCCATCTTACTTTATTAAAACCTTTCCCATCTTTATCCCAGCTAAACCAAATAAATACTGGCTTTCCTACTACGTGATCAAAAGGAACGTATCCCCAAAATCTGGCATCTAGAGAATTCTGACGATTGTCTCCCATCATCCAGTAGTAATCTTGTTTGAAAGTATAAGTTGTACTTGCTTTTCCGTTTATAACAATCTCATTTCCATTGACTTTTAGCGTGTTTTTTTCGTATTCCTGAATAATTCTCTTGTAAAAAGGAAGTGTTTTTAGGTTCAATTGTATTGTTTTTCCTTTTTGAGGAATATAAATAGGGCCAAAATTATCTATGTTCCAACCCAAAGAACGAATATGAGGAAACACACCTCCATCCTCTCCTTTTGGTGCCAGATTTTTTTTAACTCCCTTCACAACCGGATTATTGGCTATTGTAGCCGCTTCTTTATCTGTTAGCGTCAGGAAATATTGTCCCGTGTTTGTAAGTGCAAAATCTCCATTTTCATACTTCATACCTTCTCTGGCGCCATATCTGTGTACAAGAGTATCCTGGCTAATAGGCTGGCCTTTTGTATTTACAAGAAAATTGTATTGCGCTTTTGCACTTTCAGGCAGTTTATCTATTTTACCATTGATGTAAATATTTCCATCACGAATTTCTAAAGAATCGCCTGGCATTCCTACACATCGCTTTACTAAGTTTGTTTTTTTATCAATGGGTTTGTAGTAATTTCGATCCGGATTAAAATTATCCATATCACGCAGCGTATCTGCAGGCTGATTGAAAACTACAATTTCATTACGTTTGATCTTTTCTAACGCAGGAAATCTAAAATACGGTAATTGAAACTTGTTCAGTAATGATGTCTCTTTTTTAGTAATATCATCATTAAACAAATAGGATTTCTTGCCTGTAAGAGGAATCGAGTCATGCACCATAGGCAATGCCACGGTAGTCATAGGAGTTCTTGCTCCAAAATTGATTTTACTCACGAACAAAAAATCTCCGGTATACAATGTTTTTTCTAATGACGAAGACGGAATCGTATAAGGCTGTATAATGTAGGTATGCACCAATGTGGCTACAATAATGGCAAATAAAAGAGAGCCGATCGTATCTTCTGTATTCGATTTAGGCTTTAAATCTCTATTCTCAATATAACTTAGTTTTTCAGATGTATAGTTTAAATACGTAATATAAAATCCTAATGTTACTACAACCAAAATAATATCAAGTGTGGAACTTTTTCCAAAACTTTTAATCGTTTCGATCCAGACTACCGGAATCATCAAAAGATTTATAATAGGAACGAAAAGCAATAGAACCCACCAGCGAGGTCTATTTATAATTTTCATTAAAATCACTAAATTATAAATGGGTATAAATGATTCTAAAGGCTTTCTACCAGCTTTTGCATACAATTTCCAGGTAGATAATCCATGAACAATCTGCATGATTAAAATAAAAACGAGCCATTGCGATAAATTCATACGTTAAGTTTTATTTGTTGTTTTGTATTAACTGCTATGGTATATGTAGTCTTTTGCTTAATTTGTTACACAATCATTCGATAAAAAAGACAAATATTTTTTTATTCTAAGAGTGCTTCAATTGAATAATAATGAACCGTTATTTCGAATTCAATCAGAAAAAGTTAAGAAAGCGTAGCAAAAATATTTCTTATATTCGCCTTAAGAATACCCGGATTGTAATTCATCTGAGCAAAAATTAACCAAACAAAATAATGATAGAGTCAAACCAGTTGCTTTTCTTTTTTAGTGCTTTAGGAGCATTTAATGGTTTTATAATTTCGATCTATTTTGCTATAAATGCTAAAAAGAAAAACTTCACCAACTATTTTTTATCCTTACTCCTTCTGGTTTTAAGTATCAGAATTCTTAAATCAGTTTTTTTCTTTTTTAATCCGCATTTGTCTAATATTTTTATTCAAATAGGTCTTTCGGCCTGCGTTCTAATTGGGCCTTTTCTTTATTTATATTTAAAATCATATAAAAAAGAAGAAAAACTAAATTGGGCAAAACATGTTATATCCTATTTGGCAGCAATTACCATTTTAGGATTTTTTTACCCTTATGTTGAGCATCGCGCCATTTGGAGTAATTGGATTGTATGTGCCATTTATTCGCAATGGTTCATTTATATTGTTTTATCATTCAAATACGTTCGTCCTATTTTCATAAAAATTAAAGAAAAAGAGACCTTAAAAAGAATAGATGTCTGGTTTCTGAGTATTTATTTTGGTGTTGCATTTATATGGTTGGCCTATAGCATGGCAGCTTATACTTCGTACATTGTTGGAGCTTTATCCTTTACGTTTATTTTGTATTTAATTGTTTTGCTTTTAATTTTTAAAACAAATAGTGAATCGACTTTTTTTAATGAAAAAGAGAAATACAAAAACAAGGAAATTGACAAGGAAACTTTGCATCTGATCGATCAGAAATTGTCGGTTATAATTGAAAAAGAATTATTTCTTAATCCAAATTTTAGCCTTGAAGAAGCTGCTAAAGAATTAAAAGTAACAAAACATATACTGTCTCAATATATCAATGAAGTATTGGGGAAATCCTTCTCAAACCTAATTAAAGAATACAGAATCGAGAAAGCAAAAAAGTTATTGGAAACAGAAACGAATTATACGATCGAAAATTTAGGTTACGATAGTGGTTTCAATTCAAAATCGGCCTTTTTTACTGCCTTTAAAAAAACAACCGGTTTAACCCCTGCAGAATATCAAAAATCATACTTAAAATGAGTTTGATATTATAAAATCAGAGTTCTAATTTATAAATTAAGACCTCTAAAACATTTCTATACTGCAAATTTGCTCTCATTATTAATAACTTAAAATTTTAAAAATGAGAAAAGTGTTTTTGTTTGTTTCCGTTATTGTTTTGTCTCTTAATGTAAATGGTCAGGTAAGTGATACTACGAATGATCTGGCTTTGATTGAAAAAACGATCAATTTGTACTTAGAAGGTCAAGCTACGGGAGATTCCATCAAAGTAGGTTCGTCATTTCATGATACCTGGCAATTGAAATATTTTGCTGATGATAAAGTGAATGTCGTAACTAAATCGAAATATATTACTGGCTTTCAAAAACACGATAGACCTAAGAATTGGTCGGCTCGAACTGTATTTGTCGATATAACAAACAATGTGGCCGTTGCAAAAGTAGAAATCAGTACTGCAACGCTGTTATTTGTCGATTATTTTCATTTTATAAAAACAAATCAGGGTTGGCTAATTGTAGATAAAATTTCGGCCAGAACACCTCATAAAACAGTAGAAGCAACAGTAGCTAAAGCAAAATAATACTCCCTGTGTCTTCAATTCAAAACCTTATAATTTTTCAGTAAATGAATAAAATAATAATCGTATTACTTGTTCTTGCAGGTTTACAGCCTATAGTTACAAATGCACAAAACAAGATCTTGTTTGTAACTTCGAATCAGGATTTTTATGGAAACACTAAAATTCCAACGGCGAATCACTTTGAAGAAATTATCGTTCCTTATGATCTGTTTATAAAAGCCGGATATACAGTTGATTTTATTAGTCCAAATGGTGGAGCTATCCCTATTGGTTACATAAATACATCTGATAATCTGCAAAAAAAATATTTGTACGACGGTTGGTTTATGGATAAATTAGAACGTACTAAGAAACCCACTGAAATTAGATCCGAAGACTATTCGGCAATTTTTTATAGTGGCGGCGGTGCAGCAATGTTCGGGGTTGCAGATGATCTTACGATTCAAAAAATCGCAAAAAGTATTTACAGTAAAAACGGTGTTATTGCTGCAATTTGCCACGGAACTGCCGGAATTATTAATTTGAAGGATGAAAAGAAAAATTCGCTTTACGCAGGAAAAAAAATTACAGGATATCCCGATATTTTCGAAAATAAAGAAGCCGAATATTATAAAGCATTTCCGTTCTCGATAGACAAAGAAATTACACGTAATATGGGGAATTTTGTGTATTCTGATCAAGGCGGAGATGCGTTTTATATTGTTGACGGGAGGTTTGTAACCGGGCAAGATCCCAGTTCTGGTGTTAACGTGGCCAATGAGGTGATTAAAATTTTAAAGTCTAGTTCTAAAAGCACTAATACTTTTGCTTTAAGCGATTTAGAACAAATTACAGAAATATTACTCGACTATATTGAAGGTACAGCAAGCGGACAACCCGAAAGATTACGCAAAGCTTTTGATCCTAATTTTAATTTATACACAGTGGCAAAAGATACTTTATGGATACGTTCAGGAGAACAATATATTGCTAACATAAAAACGGGAGAAAAGACAAACAGAATTGGAAGTATTGTTTCTATTGATATTGAAAAAGATACAGCAATAGCAAAAGCAGAAATCGTAATACCGAATCATCGAACTTTTACCGATTATTTTTTAATACTTAAATATAAGGGCAACTGGAAAATAGTGCATAAAAGCTATTCCTGGAAAGAATTGCCAAAAACAGAAAAGACATAAATGTAGTAGAAAGTAAAAATCACATTAAAAAACTCCTTAACTTATTTAAGGAGTTTTTTGTTATTCCTAAAAGCAATTTATTGGCTTATTTAAACTAGATTAGATATAATTTATAACGAGCTATTTTTTTCTTCATACAACTGTACAAAAATGAAATTGAAACAGGTATTTTGCATATTGATGTTACTTATAATGCTTGTGAGCTGTAATCAAAATAGCAGGAAGAAAGCCGGTAATACTGCTGCTTCTGATACACTAAACACGACTATCAAATTTAATAAATTAGAAAAACTTTTTGTAATTGGCGATTTTGACGGTGACGGAAAGCAGGATACCATTTTTCAGCATAATTATTCAAAACAAACCAAAACTGAAATTGAGAAATCTCCGGATCCTTTTGAAAATGATTGGGATATTGTCGAAAAATGGTTTTACAGCCAAAAATCAGATCTATATTTGACGATAAATAAAAAGAATCCTGACACATTGCATCTGGGTACAGCGCAAGGGCTTTATTGCTTAATTAATATTGGCGATACTAATGGCGATCGCAAAGACGCAATTGCTTTAGTAATAGACAAATTAGACATGAGCAGAGTCAATAGTTGCGAAATATATTCGCTATGTAATGAAAAATGGACACTATTGAAGCAGTTTGGAATTCACGAGGATTCGTTTGATTTTAGTGCTAATAAAAAGCCGATTTTTAATGTTGTAAAAGGTTATCTGGAAAAACAAAATGGTAAATGGTTGTATAAAGATTATTTACAACAGAGCTATGAAAATGAAGAAGAAGTTGGGAAAATGAGACAACTTAAACTGGCAAAATGTAATTGATGATCTTAATAGATTTAAATTGATCTATCCTTTACCATTTAAAATTTTCTTTCAAAAGAAACGCCATTGAATCGATAAACACAACTCGGGCTTGCTCCTCCAAGCCATAATTCTCCTTTTTTGCTTTTATAAATAGTCCAAATATGGTTGCTTTCTACTCCATCCTCTTTAGTGAAATTTTGCACAGACTTACCATCGTATCTCCATACACCGGATCCTGCAGTTCCAAACCAGATATTTCCTAATTGATCTTCTCCTATAGAAAAAACTTTTTCAAGCGAATTGCCTTTGGTATATTCTTTTTTTAGTTTTTGCTGCTTTGTGAAATTAACGACTTTTTTTCCGTCATATTTCAAAACACCAATTCCATTATTGCCTATCCAAAGATTTCCCTTGCTGTCGGCCATTATGCTGCGGGCATGCAAATGTCCTGTTTGATCATTTAGCTCTAAAGAGGCATCATCTATTATTTTAAAATCTGAGCCATTATAGCCAATCACAGCACCAAAAGTCCCAAACCAAAGCGTTCCATTTTTACTTCTCACAAAATTGGTTGAAATAGAATAGTGATTCTCGTGTCCCGGTTTTGTTTTAACAGGTAATCCACGATAAGAAAGTTCTTTTCCGTCGTACTGATACACGCCTGGGTTTCCTTCGAGTTTGTTGTAGGCTTCTATTGCGTCACCTTTAAACCAAAGATCATTGTCGTTTAGTTTCCATTCGTTTTTTGAATTATAATTTCTTTCAGTGTATTTAACCATTTTCTGTCCATCGTAAATACTTAATCCTTTGCCACATTCAAACCAAATTACTCCATTTTTATCTTCATAAATATTCCTGACCTGATTATGGCTTAATCCGTTTTCTGTTGTAAAATATTGAAGCTTTCCATTATGAAGCAAGCATACTCCTTCATTGTAACTTCCAAACCAGATATTTCCTTTACTATCTTCTAATATAGAACGAATTCCGGTGGTGTATTTCAATCTTAAAGCGCCAACTTCACTTTTGTTTTCAGCCTTATTAGATCGGTTTTGATTATTACAAGAGATGGTTAAAACAATCAGAAATGTGCACAAAAGGCTGAATATGTATGGGTAGTATTTTATTTTCATATTAAAAGGTCCTGTTTTCCATGATATAGAATTTGTATTTAGCCACCGTATATTAAGTATATTCACTATGCAATGTACTATAAAGTTTTAAAGAAGAATATTGTGACGTGTATTTATTTCAACTTGAATGGATTAATTATGTAGAATAAAGATTTTTGTTATATTTAGCATGAAAACTATCGTACAGCTCAAAGCTATCATATTTTGATGCCATTTGAGGCTAAAATAAACGAGTTAGGAAAAATTATAAGCGAAACTGAAAACCATATTTAATGAAAAAACTATCTTTCTTGCTCATATTACTTTTATTTGTTTCATGTAATACAAACAGAAATTTTTGCGGAACATATAGATCTAATTTTGCACAGCTTGGTTTTTTTGTGACCCAAATAAAATTTAATGCTGACAGTACAGTAAAATTTAATAAAGCCGGAGATTTGATGAACGAAGACTTAAAAGGGAAATTTAAAATCTCCAGAAATAACATTGTCTATATAGAGTTTGACAAGCTAAAATATAATGATGCACCAGATACCTTGTCACTGACTGAATTAATGGAAAAACCAATTGATACCAATCAGTTTCAAAATATGCATTTATATGATTTAAAATTTGAAAATGGAATTCCTTATCATTTAAAATATAAAATAAAACACAATAAGCTTCTGGTATACAATATACAAACAGGTAAAATTGTGCGAAGAAGCAAAGGTTCAAAAAATACTGCAAAATTTTATTTAAAGAAAATCGCTAATTAACGGTATTAAGTTGCAGGTAATATAATTTGATGAAATCCAACATTAACAACTGGCAAACATAATGTGCAGGACTTATAATAAGATTGGTTCACTAACAGCTTTAAAATTACATTTAGAGGAAAGAAATGTCCATGACTTCAAATCATTAAAGGAGGTTATTGATTTTCAGAAATCATATGCAATTTTCCGACAGCAATTAATTTCTTATCACGAAAATCTGATTGAGGAAGAAAAAAATATGCTCAACATCGATTTGCCGGATTTAGAAACAGCAATCGAAACAAAAAAACAAGAATCGGTTGTAAGATTGACAAATGAAATTGATGAGCTGAAACAACAATTAAGTATTTTAATTGCCAATCCTTCAAAAAGCTTTTTTCAAAAATTATCCAATGATTTAAAACATTTGAACTATAAAAGAAAAATTAAACATAAAGAACATAATTTTGAAATTCAGGTAAAAATATCAAGTAGGGAACTAGTTGAAAATTATCAAGTTAAAAGCAATCGTCATCAATTTATCATTTCAGATTTTAATGAAGCTGTAAAGCAAAGTGTTCAACAACCTTTATCAGAACTTGAAAGAAAAAAAACAACAATAGATGAGTTCAACAGTTATATTTATGGTGCGTTAGGAGAACAAAAAGTAGTTAAAACATTAGAAAGTCTATCGGATGAGTATTTTTTGATTAATGACTTTTCAGTTTCATTTTCACCTGCAATCTATAATAGACAAGAAAATGATTATATAAAGTCCGTTCAGATTGACCATATACTTGTAGGACCAGCTGGAATATTTCTTATTGAGACAAAGAATTGGAGTGAAAAATCATTACAAAATTTGAGTTTACGATCACCTGTAGAGCAAATTAAAAGAACAAGTTTTGCATTGTTTTATCTACTTAATAATGACATGAGTAATTATCATTTAAGTTTAGATGCACATCATTGGGGTGACAAAAAAACACCAATAAAAAATCTCATTGTTTTAACTAACACAAAACCAAAAGAAGAGTTTCAGTTTGTGAAGATTCTGACTGTCAGTGAGCTTCTGGGTTATGTAAATTATTTTAAACCAATATTTTCGTATAATGAGACAAAGAGAATAGCTGACATGATTTTACGAATTAATGAAAAGTAGTAGAAAATCTCATATAGTTAAATACGAATAAGTAATACATAAAAAAACTCCTTAATTTCTTAAGGAGTTTTTTGGTGGGCGATGATAGCTTGTTCCGATTTTTTATCGGAAGGTTCGAACCCCCGACCACTTCCGATGAAAAATCGGAATGCTCCGAAGCAGCTGAGCTAATCTTTTTTAGATATTAATTCCTGAATCTTAATTCTGCTTTTCCAAGATTTAATTTGTAATTCTCTTTTATGCGCTAACTCTTTGGTATTATAGTTTTCCGTATAAATAACTTTCCAATCACTGACATTTCCGGTAAAACCTTTGCTTTTTTGATTATGCCTAATAATTCTTTCGTTTAGATTGGAAGTAAATCCGATATAAAATTTATTCTTGCTTTCGCTGAATAATATATAAACAATGAATTCCATGATTTTACAAAATAAAAAAACTCCAAAATCAAATGATTTTGGAGTTTTTGGAAGTTTGTGGGCGATGAGGGGTTCGAACCCCCGACCCCCTCGGTGTAAACGAGGTGCTCTGAACCAGCTGAGCTAATCGCCCTATTTTACTAGGTTGCTATCGTTTGTGATTGCGAGTGCAAATATACAGCTAGATTTTGTATTTGCAAGCCTTTTTAGAAAAAAAATGAAATAAATTTTAATGATTTTATTTACTAATCTATTTTTCAGCTTTTTAAAAATGAAATAAAATTTGCGATTGTTGCACATTTAGTTAAAAACACAAATCAACATCCCTAATTTATAATATTGTTTTGTGTTCACTTGCTATAATCCTATATTTGCGTACCTTAATTGTATACTCAAATGGCAAGATTTAAAGAAAATGATTTACCAAAATCAAAAATTACCGCTACTTCACTTAACAAAGCAACCATAATATTCAAATACGCAGGAAAACACCAATGGAAATTTTATGTTGGTTTGGTTTTCCTGTTACTTACAGGAGCCACTGCCCTCGCCTTTCCTAAATTAATGGGAATGTTAATTGATTGTGTCAAGAACAAAGATAACGATCAGGCCAATCAAATTGCATTGGGATTAATTGTGATCCTGTTTCTGCAATCCTTCTGTTCTTTCTTCAGATTATCATTATTTGTCAATTTTACCGAAAACACATTAGCAAACCTACGTTTGTCTTTATATACCAATTTAGTAAAACTGCCAATGACCTTCTTCTCCCAAAAAAGAGTTGGAGAATTAAACAGCCGAATTAGTGCCGATATTACTCAGATACAAGATACCCTAACATCAACAATTGCAGAGTTTTTACGTCAATTCATACTAATTATTGGTGGAGTTATTTTATTGGCTACAGAAAGCTTTAAACTAACTTTATTAATGTTGGCCGTAGTTCCTCTCGTAGCGGTTGCTGCCGTAATTTTTGGCCGTTTTATTAGAAAATATTCTAAACAAGTACAAGATCAGGTGGCAGAAAGCCAGGTTATCGTAGAAGAAACGATGCAGGGAATTAGTATAGTAAAAGCATTTGCTAACGAATGGTACGAAGTTGCGCGTTATAAAGGAAAAATAAGCGAAGTGGTAAAACTGGCTATCAAAGGCGGTAAATACCGTGGTTACTTTGCTTCTTTTATCATTTTCTGTTTGTTTGGTGCTATCGTAGCCGTAGTTTGGTATGGTGTACGTTTAAGCATTGCCGGCGAAATGAGCGTTGGTCAATTAATCTCTTTCGTATTATATTCTACATTTGTAGGAGCTTCTTTTGGAGGAATTGCTGAATTATATGCGCAAATTCAAAAAGCAATTGGTGCTACCGAAAGAGTTTTTGAATTATTGGAAGAAACTCCTGAAAAAATCAATGCAACGCAAAATGTAGAACCTTTAGAAAAAATCAAAGGAAATGTTTCTTTCAAAAATGTTGCTTTTAGTTATCCTTCAAGAAAAGAAGTTCAGGTGCTTAAAGATGTAAACTTTACTGCCGAATTCGGACAGAAAATTGCCATTGTAGGACCAAGTGGAGCTGGAAAATCTACTATATCTTCTTTATTATTGCGTTTTTACGATATCGAATCAGGTGAAATTACCGTTGACGGAAAAAATATTTACGATTATGATTTAGAAAATCTTCGTGGCAACATGAGTATCGTACCTCAGGATGTTATTTTATTTGGTGGAACCATCAAAGAAAATATAGCCTACGGAAAACCAGATGCAACCGATGAAGAAATTATGCTGGCTGCAAAACAAGCCAATGCTTTGAATTTTGTTGAAGGTTTCCCTGAAAAATTCGAAACCGTCGTAGGAGAACGTGGTGTAAAATTGTCAGGCGGTCAGCGTCAGCGTATTGCGATTGCGAGAGCATTGCTTAAAAACCCAAGTATTTTAATATTAGATGAGGCGACATCATCTTTGGATAGTGAAAGCGAAAAATTAGTTCAGGAAGCCTTAGAAGTTTTGATGGAAGGAAGAACAAGTATTATTATTGCTCACCGTCTGTCAACTATTAGAAATGCTGATAAAATTTTAGTTTTAGATAATGGAAAAATAACCGAAGAAGGTACACATCACGAATTAATAAATCTTGAAAACGGTACTTATAAAAACCTAAGTAATCTTCAGTTTAGCAACTATTAAAAACTAAAAGCCTATAATTAATTTTAAATACAACTAAATGCCACATTTAAGACTCGCCCTTATTTTATTATTTATTATCCTAAACACCATAAATGTTCTTGCTCAGGAAAAACCTTTTAACGTTGTAAATATCACTCCCGATGGTTCAAAATACATCAAATTTGGAATGAATCTTCAGGTTTGGGGAAGATATTCAGAATTGAATCCCAATAGTAAAATTGGAACGACAGAAGTCAATGATGCCTATGATATTGTAATTAGACGTCTGCGCTTACAAGCCATGGGAATGCTTACGGATAATATCTTTTTTCACCTTCAGTTAGGGCAAAATAATATCAATTTCACCCAGAATAACGGACCTTCAAATGCTCCGCTTTCTGTAATGGATGCCTTGGGAGAATATCATTTTAACGAAAAACTTCATATTGGTGGTGGATTAACCGCTTGGGGAGCAGGAACAACCCGTTATTCGGCAAATAGTTCTTCTTCGCAACTTACTTTAGATACGCCAATGTATCAGCAATTTGCCAATACATCATCAACTTTTGGAAATCGAAACTTAAGTATTTATGCAAAAGGATATTTAGGAAAATTTAATTATCGTGCAGCAATTACAAATCCGTATCGAAATTCAAACAATAATCTTGGATTAAATTCTACCGTAAGTACTGAAACACCAAGAGCACAATATTCCGGAATTCTAACGTATTCTTTCCTGGACAAGGAGTCACTTGAAGATGCGTATCATAAAGGAACTTATTTGGGAACAAAAAAGGTTTTCAATGTAGCGTTAGGTTACATGACGCAAGCCAAAGCGATGTGGCATGTAACACCGGATGCAACTGTAGCTTATGATGATATGAAAGTTTTAGGATTTGATGTTTTTTATGATAGTCCAATTAACGCTAAAGGAGCTGCACTAACAGCTTATGCAGCTTTTAATAATAATGATTACGGTAAAAACTATATTCAGTCTGTAAATACACCAAATCCTGCAATTGGAGATAATACGTTAATTAATGGTTCTGGTGCCGGATTTATTGGCGTTGGTACTGGAAATATTTATTATGCTCAATTAGGATATCTTTTTGGTAAATCAGATAATGAAGCTAAAAAAGGTCGTTTTCAGCCTTACGCAGCAACACAAATTGCCGATTTAGAAGCTTTAGACACACCAATGACCATGTATGAATTGGGTCTCAATTATTATACAACCGGAACTTTGGGGCCAAAGTTTAGTTTGAATTACCAAAACAGAGCAGTTTACGACAAAACACTTATTGGCGCATACAAACAAAGCGATCGTTTAGGAATGGTAGTTTTACAATGCCAGGTTTCTTTCTAAAAAAGTTTAAAAATTCCAATAAAAAAAAATCCAAATTCCAATTGTTAAGATTGGAATTTGGATTTTTTTTTATGTAAAACTATAAACCGAGACTGAGATTAAAAACTACTTCTCTTTTCTACGTTTGCGTTCCGATTTAATCATAGACAATTCGCGGCTTGTTTGCCCTGCTACCGAAGTATTTTCTTCAGCGCGACGAATCAGGTATGGCATAACATCTTTTACAGGTCCAAATGGCAAATACTTCGCTACATTATAACCGTTTTCGGCAAGATTGTAACTAATATTATCACTCATTCCGTACAATTGTCCAAACCAGATTTTGTTATCATTTTTGGCAATTCCTTTTTCCTGCATCATTTCCATCAATTTATAAGAACTCAATTCGTTGTGAGTTCCTGCAAAAATTGACATTATTTCTAAATGCTCTAACATATAATGTACAGCAGCATCATAATTTATATCTGTAGCTTCTTTAGAAACACAAATTGGCGAAACATAATTTTTCTCTTCCGCACGTTTGTTTTCTTTTTCCATGTAAGCACCACGAACCAACTTCATCCCGATAAAGAAACCTTCTTTTTTGGCAACTTCATGTAGATTTTTCAAATAATCCAAACGATCCCAACGGTACATTTGTAAAGTATTAAAAACAATCGCTTTCTCTTTGTTGTATTTGCGCATCATGTCGGTAACCAAATCATCAGCAGCATCCTGCATCCAGCTTTCTTCACCATCAATTAATAAAGCCACATCTTTTTTGTGTGCTTCACCGCAAACATGATCAAAACGGGCTACTACTCTATCCCATTCTGCTTGTTCTGCCGGAGTCAAGGTTTGTTTTTCTCCTAATTTTTCATACAATTCAAAACGACCAAAACCTGTTGGCTTAAATACAGCAAACGGAATCGCTAAACGTTCTTTGGCAAATTCAATCGTTTTTAAAGTCATTTCTAAAGCAGCATCAAATTGCTCCTCTTCTTCTTTTCCTTCAACAGAATAATCTAATACAGATGAAACACCTTTGGTAAACATTTTGTCTACGACTGTAATACAATCATTTTCGTTTACACCACCACAAAAATGGTCAAAAACAGTTGCACGAATTAATCCTTCTACCGGAAGATTTGCTTTTATAGCAAAATTGGTAACAGCAGTTCCTATCCTTACTAAAGGTTGGCTGTCGATCATTTTAAAAAGAAAATAAGCTCTGTCAAGTTCTGTATCGCTTTTTAACGAAAATGCAACTTGGGTGTTATCGAATATTTTTTCCATTAAGGTCAGTTTTTTGTGCAAATATAGATAGAGTTTTGAATATTATTTACTCATACGCATCATATTTTTTAATATCGATAACAAAATTATGTAATAACTTAATTTATTAGGTAAGAGTTTACGTTATTATAAAATCGAAACCATCATGAAATTAGAAATAGTGATAAAGTATCGCTTATTTATTAAATTATTTTTTAAGACTTTAATAAAAGTCATTAGTATTAAATAGTTAAGAGCAGTTATTAAAGTAAGAAAAAGCGTTTTATTTATTTATTTTAACAAGATTATGCTTTAAAAAATTATATTTGCAAAAATATTATATATCATGAGTTATATACGAACAAACGCAAATAGAGATATTTCAATCATTCCAGAATACATTGTTTTACTTTTTATTAGTTTACTTCTTATTATTGATTTTATTCCCAACAATTCTGGTGTTCTTATAGCAAATATCCAATATTTGTATTTATCTATTTTGAACGTTTTAACTGGAATATACATTTACATGAATTCGAAAATGCTTTCTGAAAGTATATTTCCCATACTAAAAAAAAGCTATCTAACCATCTCGTATTTACTTTTTTTATTCCTCTGCGGATTATCGTTTTTAGTAGCAAAAAATGAGTCTCTTGTTATAACCAGAATGTCTGAGCTGCTAATTATATTTTGTTTGTTCATAAACCTCTCAATTTTACTAAAAGACAAACTGGATCTCATATATAAAATTGTATTAATTATTGCTATTAGTGCTTTTTTTCAATCAGGATTGGTATTGTATAAATTTTCTCAATTATCGAGATATTTGTCTGTAGCAGAAGCTTTAAGTAATATGACTGGGAATACAGGAAATATAAATATATTTGCTGCCAGTTTAACAATAAAAGTACCTTTTTTGTTACTCGGAATTACACACTCTAAAAGCATTAAAAAGAAATTTTTACTTTTTACATTGTTTTTTGTCACCACCGCTATTTTTTTAACTGGCGCCAGAGCTTCACTACTTAGTTTATTTTTAATTATTTGTTTTTATACCTTTTATTACTTAAAAGTAAATTCATTTAATAAATTAAGTTTTAAAAATAGTTTTATATTAATCATGCCAATAATAATCGCACTATTAGCTTCTAATCGCTCTTTTGAAAAATCTAAAAACAACGAAAGATATATATCAGTAGCAAATAGAATAACACAAATAAACTCAACTGATGAATCTGCAAAAGCGAGGTTGGTTTATTGGGAGAATGCTTTAAAAATGGGGCAAGCAAATCCTTTGTTAGGAATTGGTTTAGGTAATTATCGAATTGAATCAATTCCTTATGAAAAAACATCTCAAAATGATTTTGTAGTTTCACTACATCCTCATAATAATTTTCTGGAAGTCTTTGCTGAGACAGGAGTAATAAATGCAATATTGTATTTATCTCTTTTTGTGTATATTTTTTGCATTAATATAAAAAGAATAATAAAAGCTACTGACGACAATGCAAAAACAGTTGCAGTTATTTGTTTGCTGGTTCTATTGGTCTATGGATGTGACGCACTTTTTAATTTCCCAATGTACAGACCAACAATGCAAATATTATTTGCAATACTATTAGCTCTAACAGTTGTAAATAATGCTACTTTAAATAACTCTATTAGTTCATTTAAAGCATATCTTATTCCTGCTTTGATAGGATTGGCAATTATTACAAGTTATTCGTCTTCTCTAATTTATAAAGCTTCAAATCTTGAAAATGCTATTATTAAAGATGATATTAATACAAATACAAAAGGGGCGTTAACTGGTGATGAAGTTGTTAGGAGAATGCCTAAATACCCTAACGTTTTTCAAACTTCAGAATCATTTTACGAGTATGCAGGTATTTACTATATACGTGAAAAAAAATATGATAAAGCCTTATCGTGCTTTGCTAAAGCAAGTAAAATAAACCCATATTCTGGTAGAATAAATTTCTACAAGCATATAATTTCCAAAGAAAAAAACAATATAGACAGCGCTTATGTTTATCTTAAGGAAGCTTTTTATTTACGACCACGAAATTTATTTTATTATCAGCATTCAACTAATTTGGCAGCTGTAAGGAAAGATACTATAGAAATACTTAAAGAATTTGAATTATTTTCAAAATATCGAAAAATTCCGGAGACCTGGATTATTCCGGCTACCGAATTGCAAAAAACAAAATTTAATCAAAAGAATTTAATTAGCTTTATAGATCAGGGCTTAAAAGAAATACCAAATGACAGTACTTTAACAAAATTAAAGAGCGATATTCTAGTCAAAAAGTATATTTATGAAGGACAAATCTTGTTATCGCAATCAAAATTTAGTGAATCACTAGAAACCTTTAAAGAGGCATTAAAAATAAATCCTAAAGATGTTTATTTATTGCAAAGTATGGGTTTAAACTATTACTATTCAAAAGATTATAAGCAAGCTTTGACTTACTTTCTTGATGCGGTAAAATATCCGGGCTTAAATAATGGTTTAGCAGAGTATTATATTGGTATTTGTTATTTAAAAACTAGCGATAAAGAAAATGCCTGTAAATTTTTTAATTTATCTAAAGTTAAAAATTTTGGCGGAGCGTTACAACAGTTAATTAAAGATTGTAAATAAATTTGTTATATTTAGTTTTTAAATTAAAACAAATAACCCAAACCTTAATTAGAATCATTCATTTTAAAACAAATTAGAACAAAACTTTGAATATTATTTAGTTAAAAATGCCTTATTTTGCGGTTTCAATTAACTACAGAAATATGCAATCGATTCAAGCTAATAATTATCTCGTGCATTTTAACCAAAATGCCTACGAAGCCCTAACTAATCATTTAAAAGAAAATAAATACTCTAATTTGTTTATTATAGTTGATAATGAAACAAATGAGTATTGTTTACCAAAGTTTTTGCCTTTACTTGAAACCGATTTAACAATAGAAATTATTGAATTTGAATCAGGTGAAATCAATAAAAATATTGAAACCTGTATCGAAATCTGGAAAGTACTTACAGAGCTTGGTGCTGATAGAAAATCACTTGTAATCAATCTTGGCGGCGGTGTAGTTACTGATTTAGGTGGATTTGTAGCTTCGACTTTCAAACGCGGAGTAGATTTTATAAACATCCCAACTACCCTATTATCTATGGTTGACGCCTCTGTAGGAGGTAAAACCGGAGTTGATTTAGGAAACCTTAAAAACCAAATTGGTGTTATTAATGTGCCTCAAATGGTGCTTATTGATACTAATTACCTTGAAACTTTACCTCAAAGCGAAATGCGTTCCGGTTTGGCAGAAATGCTAAAACACGGCCTTATATATGATGCAGCGTACTGGAAACAGTTTTTAAATCTAAAAGCTATTGATTTTGCTGATTTTGATGAATTAATATATCGTTCTGTAGAAATTAAGAATGATATTGTAATTCAGGATCCAACTGAGAAAAACATTCGTAAAGCACTGAATTTTGGTCACACTTTAGGTCACGCGATAGAAAGTTATTTTTTAGAAAGTGAATCCAAAAAAACATTGTTACATGGTGAAGCCATTGCGATTGGAATGATTTTGGAAAGTTATATCTCTTTACATAAAAACTTAATCACAGCAGACGAATATGCTGAAATTAAAACCGCAATTAAAAGCATTTATGACGATGTTATAATAGAAGAAAATGACATCGATCCGATCCTTGAATTGCTGATTCATGACAAAAAAAATGAATACGGTTTGATTCAATTTGCATTAATTGAAGGAATCGGGAAAATAAAAATTAATCAATCCGTTGAAAATAAATTGATTCTAGACGCGTTTCAAGATTATAAATCTTAAACTTTTTTTAATAAAAAGCTTTGCTTTAGGTATATATTATTTTTTACATTTGCCACGATGAAAACAAACAATAAACAAAGACAATTCAGTTCTTATAGAAACCGGCTCAATAGTTCCTTGCTAAGGATGTTGAACCGTTTTTATAATAGTAAAAGTCCGCTTTGTTTTGATGTTTTTCAATGTTCAAAAGCAGAAAACGAAAAACTGCAAATTGTATTTGCGAATATTAGGGTTTGAATTTTAGATTTAGCACAGTTTACTAAATTAAAAAATTACAATTCTAAATATCGAAAACTAAATGAATACAAAATATTCTGATCTAATTAATCAAACTTACTATTTTCCACAAACGGAATTTAAATTAAACAAAGACAACTTACAATTTCACAATATCGATTTGATGAAATTGGTTGAACAATACGGTACGCCTTTAAAATTTACTTACTTACCACAAATTTCTGAAAACATCAACAAGGCAAAATCCTGGTTCAGAAAATCAATGGAAAAGAATAAATACGATGCTAAATACTACTATTGTTATTGCACAAAAAGCTCTCATTTTGAATACATTATGAATGAAGCTTTCAAGAATAACATTCACATTGAGACATCATCAGCTTTTGATGTTAATATCGTAGAAAATTTGCTTGAAAATGGTAAAATAAACAAAAGTACCTATGTTATTTGTAACGGATTTAAAAGAGACGAATACATTACTAATATAGCGCGATTAATCAATAGCGGACATAAAAATACTATTCCGATTATTGATAATTATGAAGAGCTGGATTTGTTGCAGGCTGAAATTAAAGGAAAATTCAAAATTGGAATTCGGATTGCAGCTGAAGAAGAACCTAAATTTGAGTTTTATACTTCAAGATTAGGTATTGGATACAAAAACATAGTTGCATTCTATAAAAAACAAATTCAGGAAAATGATAAATTAGAGCTTAAAATGCTTCACTTTTTCATTAACACCGGGATAAACGATACATCATATTACTGGAATGAATTGGTAAAATGTATCAAAGTATACATTGCACTTAAAAAGGAATGTCCTACTCTTGATGGCCTGAACATTGGAGGTGGTTTTCCAATTAAAAATTCATTGGCATTCGAATATGATTACCAATACATGATTGATGAAATTATCAATCAGATCAAAATAGCATGCGATGAAGCCGAAGTTGATGTTCCTAATATTTTTACTGAATTTGGATCATTTACTGTAGGTGAAAGCGGTGGCGCTATCTATCAGATTTTGTATCAAAAACAACAAAATGATAGAGAAAAATGGAACATGATCGATTCGTCTTTCATTACTACTTTGCCGGATACTTGGGCTATAAACAAACGTTTTATCATGCTGGCGGTCAACCGTTGGAATGATACTTACGAACGGGTTTTATTAGGAGGTTTGACTTGTGATAGTGACGATTATTACAACTCAGAGCAAAATATGAACGCCATTTATTTGCCTAAATACAACAAAGAAAAGCCATTGTATATCGGTTTCTTTAATACTGGTGCGTATCAGGAAACCATTGGAGGTTACGGTGGATTACATCACTGTTTGATTCCGCAGCCTAAACATATTTTAATAGATCGTGACGAAAATGGTATTTTAGCCACTGAAGTTTTCTCAGAACAACAAACTTCTGACGATGTATTGAAGATTTTAGGATATACTAAAAAAGTATAAAAAAAAACCTGTAAATTAAATGTTAATATCTATAAAATTATTAATTTGCAGTACCATCTAAAAGGTTAAACTTTTAATTCAAAAAAAAACAAAAAAAACAAAAACAAAATGAAAGGACCAATCAGTCAGTTTATTGAAAAACATTATTTACACTTTAACTCTGCTTCTTTAGTTGATGCTGCAAAAGCATACGAACAACAATTGGCAAATGGTGCAAAAATGATGGTAAGTATGGCTGGCGCTATGAGTACAGCAGAAATTGGTAAAATTTTTGCCGAAATAATTAGACAAGATAAAGTACAGATTATTTCATGTACTGGAGCCAATCTAGAAGAAGACATCATGAATTTAGTAGCACACTCTCACTACGAAAGAGTGCCAAACTATCGTGATTTAACACCAGAAGACGAATGGGCTTTACTTGAAAGAGGATTAAACCGTGTTACAGATACTTGTATTCCTGAGCATGAAGCATTCCGTCGTTTACAAAAACACATTTACAAAATCTGGAAAGATGCTGATGACAAAGGAGAACGTTATTTTCCGCATGAATTCATGTATAAAATGTTGTTATCTGGCGTTTTAGAAGAATATTACGAAATAGATTTAAAAGATAGCTGGATGTATGCAGCTGCAGAGAAAAACTTACCTATTATTGTACCAGGTTGGGAAGATAGTACGATGGGAAACATCTTTGCTTCATACGTAATCAAGGGAGACTTAAAAGCTTCTACCATGAAGTCAGGAATCGAATATATGGTTTTCCTTTCAGACTGGTATCCAAAAAACAGTGCTAACGGAATTGGATTCTTCCAAATTGGTGGTGGTATTGCAGGAGATTTTCCTATTTGTGTGGTGCCAATGTTGTATCAGGATATGGAAATGCATGATATTCCGTTTTGGAGTTATTTCTGTCAGATTTCAGATTCAACAACAAGTTACGGATCATATTCCGGAGCGGTTCCTAACGAGAAAATCACTTGGGGTAAATTAGATATTAAAACTCCAAAATTTATTATTGAGTCGGATGCTACAATTGTTGCTCCGTTAATTTTTGCTTACTTATTAGATTTATAGGATATTTATGAAAAGAGTTATAGTAGACTACGCTAAACTTACCAACGAAATTTTAAACCTTTTGGTAGAAAAATTTCCTGATGGTTATGATGATTCGGATGTAATCCGTTTTAGAAATGCTAAAAACGAATTGATCGAAGCTGTTGAAGTTCGTACTGAAGACACTATTTATTTAGTAAAAATTAGTACTAAACTTGCTGACAGAATCGAGAATTACGATGAAGACGATGATATCGACGTAGATGTTGATGTAATCGAACCAGTAAAAGGTCTTGATCTTGATGACGATATTGATGATGACGATGACGATGATGCAATAGACAAACCAGATACTGACGGCGGAGATGATGATGACGATGAGGATAAAGATCCAGATGATATTGCTGACGAAGATGATGAAGACGACGAAGATTAATTCTCATCTTTCAAAATAAACTAAAGGAACTCTATTCGGGTTCCTTTTTTTATTAATTGCACAAAATCATATTTTTTAAATATAAGAAAAATACTATATTTAAATTTTTATTATATTTAAAAATCAGTAAATATCAGCCTTATGAATTCAGAAATTTTACACGCCAAACTAAAAGAGAATTTCGGTTTTGAAAAATTCAGACCCAATCAGGAAACGATTATCAATACAATACTTTCAGGTCAGGATACTTTAGCAATAATGCCTACTGGTGGAGGAAAATCAATATGTTTTCAATTACCTGCTCTGGTTTTGCCAGGAATCACGATTGTTATTTCGCCATTAATTGCCCTGATGAAAGATCAGGTTGACAGCTTAAAAACCAACGGAATCAATGCTTGTTATATCAATAGCAGCCAATCCAGTGAAGAGCAGCAATTTTACATTGATAATTTAAAATCTAACAAATTCAAACTCGTTTATATCGCACCGGAAAGCTTGTCTTATCTTGATGTTGTTTTTAATGAACTGACAGTCAGTTTAATTACAATTGATGAAGCGCATTGTATTTCGTCATGGGGACACGATTTTCGTCCAGCTTACACTAATTTAGGATATTTAAAAAGCCGCTTCCCTTCTACTCCTGTTCTGGCGTTGACGGCAACAGCTGATAAAGCGACGCGAACAGATATTACAAAGCAATTAAATTTAAGAAATCCCAAAACTTTTGTAGCTTCTTTTGATCGAAAAAACTTAAGTCTCGAAGTTCGTCCTGCATTAGATCGTGTAAAACAAATTATCGATTTTGTAGAAAATAAACCCAATGAATCCGGAATCGTTTATTGCTTAAGCCGAAAAACTACTGAGGAACTGGCATTGAAACTGCAAAAAAATGGCGTGAAAGCAAAAGCATATCATGCCGGTTTAGAAAATAAGCTTCGTGCAAAAACGCAAGATGAATTTATAAACGACGATTGTCAGGTGGTTTGTGCTACAATTGCGTTTGGTATGGGAATCGATAAATCGAATGTTCGTTGGGTGATTCATTATAATTTACCAAAAAATATCGAGGGCTATTATCAGGAAATTGGCCGAGCCGGTCGTGACGGATTGCCTGCAGAAACTGTTTTGTTCGAAAGTTATGCTGATGTAATTCAGCTCCAGAAATTTGCATCCGAAGGATTGAACTCAGATGTTCAGCTGGCAAAACTGGAAAGAATGAAACAATATGCCGATGCTTTGAGTTGCAGACGAAAAATTCTGCTCTCCTACTTTGGTGAGCTCGTAAAAGAGAATTGCGGAAACTGCGATATTTGCAAAAATCCTCCAACTTTTTTCGATGGTACGATTCTCGCGCAAAAAGCATTGTCGGCCATTAGCCGCTTGCAGGAATCTGAGCCTTTGGCCGTAATTGTAGATTTTTTGCGTGGCTCGAAAAACGCGTATATCTACGAAAAAAATTATCAAGACTTAAAAACGTACGGAATTGGCGCTGACATTTCATGGTACGATTGGAATCAATATTTAATTCAGTTGATCAATTTAGGATATTGTGAAATTGCGTTTCATCAACATAATAAAATCTTACTTACCCCTTTTGCGAAAAAAGTTTTATTTGAAGGCGAAAAAGTAAAACTAAATACTGTTGTCAAAAAAGTAATTGATAAAAACGAAATAAAAGAAACAAAAACCAAAGCTGCGAAAAGTTCTCTTTTTGAAATACTTCGAAAATTACGTTATGAAATTGCTAAAGATGAAGAAGTTCCTGCTTATGTCATTTTTAGTGATGCCGCGTTAAGACATATGGAAACTTTTCGTCCTATGAGTGACGAAGAATTTCTGGCCATTGATGGTGTTGGTAAGGTAAAACTGGAAAAATACGGTCGCGAATTTATAGATGCAATTGTGTATTATGAAAATGCAAAAAAGACAATTGCAAAAGCTAAAAAAGAAGGCAACACTTATAAAACAACCTTAGAGATGTTTAAAAGTGGTGATACAGTTGAAGAAATTGCAGGAAAAAGAAACCTCGGACAAACTACGATTGTTTCTCATTTAGCAAAATTATATGTTGATGGTAATGATATCGATTTAAGCCCGTTTGTAACTGATGATGAAGTAAAATTACTTCACAAAGCACAAGTTGAATTAGAATATCCAACTGCCTTAAGGCCTTATTATGAATATTTTGAAGAAAAAATGTCTTATGATAAAATCAGGTTTGGGCTTGCTATTGTAGAGAGGAATAAGTAATGTCATTGCGAGGAACCAAGCAATCTCAATAGGATTCGACAAAAGTTAGCTAAAAAAATACGCTCATTTTTGTCATCCTGAGCGAAGGAAGGATCTCACAGAATCTACGCAAGTGAAGTCTCCAATCTTTGTCGAATTCCTAGTGTGATCCTTCCTTCGTCAGGATGACAAACTCAAAAAAGATGTAAAAAAAAATCCTGTGAAAACATTCTTCACAGGATTTTTTTATATTAAAAAAGTAAACTTATAAATACCTTTCTTCGAAAACTTTTTGATGGTGTTTTTGATGTCCGATAATTACAAAACCTAAAGCGCCTGCCGAAATTTGATGTGTCGAAGCAGTTCCAACTCTTTTAAGTTGCTCCTCAGATAAACTTTTGTAAAACAATAAAGTTGAATGCCTTAAAGCTGAAAGTTCAGTTAATAATTCCTGAATACTTCTTTTGTTTGCGGCAGTATTGTCAACATAATCATTTTCTTCAAATCCCGGTAAAGCAGTTTTATCGTTTCTTGAAAAACGCAAAGCACGATAAACAAAAATACGCTCGCAATCGATCAAATGTTGAATAATATCTTTGATAGTCCATTTGCCTTCGGCATAGCGATAATCAAATTTATCCAGTGGAATATTTTGAACAAATCGAATAAAATCATGAAGAGAAATTTCTAATTCCTCGATTAAATTAATTTCTCCGGCTTCGCGAACATAATTCGCAAAAGGGCCTGAATATTCTGTTTCTAACAACTGATTTGAATTCATATGTATTAATTTCTAATTCTTTAAATCAAATTTATGCTGAGTTTCTACTTGCATTAGTATTTCCGAAAAGTGATCTGGTCACAATTTTTTCGTATACTTTTACCAACTCTTCATCAACCTCATTTTCTTTATTCAGTTCATTAATTCTTAATAAGGCATATTGTTGTATTGTCAACAACGGCAATACGATACGCTCTCTTACCTGAATCGATGCTATACCATCAGGATAGTTTTCCATAAGTGTTTTATGTCCGGCTATTTTAAGTAATAAACGTTTTGTTTCCTGGAATTCATCGTAAATAATTTGCCAGAATTCACCAAATTCAGGGTCATTTCTCATGTAAGCTGTTAATGGTAAAAATGATTTAGCCAATGACATCATACTGTTTTCAAGCAATGTTTTAAAGAATAAAGAATTGTGATACAAATCGTGTACTTTGTCCCATTGTCCTGATTCTTCAAAATGTTTTAATGCTGATCCTACTCCAAAAAATCCAGGTACATTTTGTTTCAATTGACTCCATGAACCTACAAAAGGAATCGCTCTTAAATCAGCAAAATCTAATGATTCAGATTTACTTCTTTTAGAAGGACGGCTTCCGATATTAGTTTTCGAGTAATATTTTAACGTACTCATTTTTTCTAAATACGGAATGAATTTCGGATGATTCTTAAAGCTTAGGTATTTTTCATAACCTAAATCAGCCAAATGAGTTAAAATCTGAGTTTCATCTGCACTCAATTCGTTTTTCTCCTTACTGAATACCTGATTGGTTACACCGGCAGTCAATAAATTCTCTATATTATAACGGCAAGAATCCAAAGTTCCAAAATTAGAACTAATCGTTTGTCCCTGAACTGTAATCTGAATTTCGTTATTTTCGATCTTTGGTCCTAAAGAAGCGTAAAACTTATGAGTTTTTCCACCACCACGAGCCGGAGGTCCGCCACGTCCGTCAAAGAAAATCGCTTTAATGCCGTATTTTCTTGATATTTCGGTCAGAGCGATTTTAGCCTGATAAATACTCCAGTTTGCCATTAAGTAACCACCATCTTTAGTTCCGTCAGAGAAACCTAACATAATAGTTTGCTTATTGCCTCTTTCCTGTAAATGTTTTGAATATTCTGGATTCGTATACAATTGCTCCATAATATGGTGCGCATTTTGCAAATCATCAACAGATTCAAAAAGCGGAATAATATCTACCGTTGGATGTTCCCAATTATTTAAGCGAATCATCGCAAAAGTCTCCATTACATTCAATGCGCTTTCGTTATTACTAATAATATAACGATTGGCACCAAACTCACCATTTGCTTTCTGAATGGTTTTAATAGCCTGAACAGACTCTAAAGTAGATCTTGTGATTTCATTTTCAAAATCAGCCGGATTTAATTCTCCTTTTACTTTAGATAAAACAACTAATTTTTCATCTTCAGATAATTCAAAATAATTTGAAGGAAATATTGGAGAACCGGAATTCAAATAATAATTCACCACATCCTTAAATACGGCATCATGAATTTTACTATTCTGACGTATATCTAAAGTAGCAAAATGGAAGCCGAAAAGATTAATTTTTACCAAAAATGCTTCCAGATCATCTAAATAAAGAGATTGGTGTTTTTCGATAATAATATCACGAATAAGATTTAATTGTGTCAGTAATTCATCTAAAGTGATATAAATTTCACCTTTAGAATAAAAAACAGAACGATAAAGTTTATGTTCAAGTTCAGCTACCAAAGTATCTACTCCTGAAAAAGTTAACTTACGTTTTAAATTTCTCATTTCGATATAATAACACTTCAAGATTGAAGTACGTAAACGTTCTGCAACTTTCAAAGTAATCTCTGTAGTAACAAAAGGATTTCCGTCACGATCTCCTCCTGGCCAGAATCCTAATTTTATTAATTGATTCTGAATAGCTTCTCCGTGAAGAATATTCTTTTGTAAATAATGAACAATTTCACCTGAAGTAGCATAGAAAACATTCTCTAAATACCAGATCAAACTCACCGCTTCATCGTAAGGATTTGGTTTTTCGTTCTGAATAAAAGGTGTTTTTCCTAATTGCGCCAACAATTCTTTTATTTTTAATAAATCATTCAAACGAATAGCTTCGGTTAAATCATTTATAATTCCTAAAACTGGTCCAGGGTAAAATTGCGTTGGATGCGCTGTTAGAACCGTTCTGACATTAAAATTTTCTAAGAATTCGATCAATTCATGATCTTTCTCCTTAGCGTCTGATTTCTCCTTAATATCACGCAAAGATCCGCGGCCTTCCATGTTGTTAACTTCCGGGAAAGCTGCATCTTCAATAGCATCAAATAATACAATTTGACGTTCTGTATATTGAATAAATCGAAACATTAAATCGATTTTATCCTTTTCTGTGGCGTTGTTTAAATATCGATTAGAGAAAAAATCGAATATTTCTTTTGGTGTTTCTTGTTTTTTAAATCCCGTTTCGCATGTCTCTGTAAATAAAGGAAGTAAAGCCCCGGTATTATCTATCGAGTCAAAAGGCAATGTTATAAATACACTATTATAAATGTGGTATTTTGAGAGAACATCTTGATTAAAACGTTCTATTTTTGGTAACGTGTACATAATCTATTGTAGTTGTGGTTAATTAGTCATAAAAAAACCCCAAGAATAAACTTGAGGTTATATTTTAATATAGCATTCAAGAAAAAATTACATATTTTTAAAAATAGTATGCATCAAACGCTTCTTATCGTTGATACTTTCTTCTAATGAAATCATAGTTTCTGTTCTGTAAACACCATCGATATCATCTATCATAAAGATAACCTCTTTTGCGTGCTTAGTATCTTTTGCTCTAATTTTGCAAAAAATATTGAATTTTCCTGTCGTTACAGAAGCTACTGTTACGAACGGAATTTGATTGATTCGCTCTAATACAAATTTAGTTTGAGACGTATTATTAAGGAACACACCCACGTATGCAATAAATGAATACCCTAATTTATCGTAATCCAAAGCCAATGAAGAACCCATTATTATTCCTGCGTCTTCCATTTTCTTAACCCTAACATGCACTGTACCAGCAGATAT
>Ga0247815_10000220_pt1 | contig 44966 bp, 30 predicted proteins | sample UWRJL194509B1_FD_181014 | JGI IMG/M metagenome (GOLD analysis project Ga0247815, IMG submission 181014) | Plant litter microbial communities from Arlington Agricultural Research Station in Wisconsin, United States - UWRJ-L194-509B-1 | ecosystem: Environmental > Terrestrial > Plant litter >...
AATTCCCTTCGGCTGTTACCGCCTAAAGCAACTGTCCTATTCTGGGAAACCGTCTCCCAGAAAAACAGACCGGCCTGTTTGTAATTTTCTGCATGGCTTAATGCACCTATGCGCTGAAATCCAACTGCTTTGGGTACCTGAGTGTTTGCATGTTTATTGTTCAGGTTATCTTCTCTATGCGACATTGGATCAAGTATCTGATTATGAGAAAAGCGCATCGCAGCGTTTAAATACTTTTTATTTCCCGTCATCTGGTAAGCGTCGGCAAGAACCTCATTCATTCCGCCTTGTTCGGTGCCAAGCATGCCTTGCATTTGCTTGTCGGACAATTTGGACGTGATGTCAAGACTCCAATCGCAGAAACCTATGAACATTTTCTTTGCATCCTCATTAGATGAATACAACCAGGCGTCGCGCAGCCCTGCAAACATTTTATGAACATTGTACCAGGGAACCCAGGCTTTACCAAATGCTTTAAAATCACCTGTTTTAAAAGTTGACCAGATTTCAGCACTGTTAGGAACACCTCCAACATAACCGATTGCCCAACTAGGATGATTTACGGCATTTGCAAGCTGACAGGCTTTGAGTTCCTCGATCATATAGTTCAACCTTTTCTTACATTCCCCATCTCCCGTTGAGGCATAAGTCATTGAAAGTGCAGAAAGGTAATGACCTCCTACATGGCCGTCCAGACCATCCCAGTTTTCATAAGAACTTTTTTTAGGCTTCAGACCAGCTTGCTTAAGGTAAGGTGCCAACAATCTGTCGACATCATAATCGAGCAGGGTTTTTACATTCAGGTCCTGAGCGCGTTTAAATGGCCCATCCAAAAGACGTACGGCCTGAAGTGGAAATTCGTTGGCGTAAAGCCTATCCTGACAATTCGCAGCAGCAGCCCAACCGAGTAAAAGAAAGGAAACAAAAAAGATACGTCTTGTGGCAACAGACCACCGATTTGATTTTATAATCATATTTGTGTGTTAAACAATTTTACTTTTTGTACAGCGTGTAGATTTCACCTACACTGGTTTTAATATCATAGAGCTGAGTTGTGGGCAAATCAAGTGTTTCGGTCGGCGCGAGTTTGGAAACCAATGGTTTGGGGATTTCTGTAACCCGAAAAAATGGATTTTGATTTTCACCCGTTGGATTTTTGATGTTTAGTGCCGAAGAACCTAAGGCATTTGGCACCCTGATCCGTAAATTACCTCCTAGATTTGATTTAATAACCAGTTTGGTGATTATGCCATTTGCCCATTCTAATCTGACAATCTCAAACCCACCTTTTGCTTTGAGTCCGGAAACATATCCATGCTGCTTCCAGACATCTGGAAGTGCAGGCAGGAGTTGAATGGCGCCATGCTCCGATTGTACAAGCATTTCTGATATACCGGAGGTGCAGCCAAAATTACCGTCAATCTGAAACGGTGGATGTGCATCGAAAAGATTATTGTAGGTACCCCCACCGCCTTTGTTGACGCCCACCGGGCTTAACTGATTCTGAATAAGTTTGTAGGCATGGTTTCCATCAAGCAACCTAGCCCACCAGTTCACTTTCCAGCCCATGCTCCATCCCGTGGAGATGTCTCCACGCTGCAAGAGCGTTTTTCTGGCAGCAGAATAGAGTTCAGGGGTTTGATAAGGCGATATCTGGGCCGATGGAAATAATCCATATAAATGCGATATGTGCCGGTGATTGTCTTTCGGATCGTCGATGTCATCAATCCATTCCTGCAACTGCCCATACTGACCGATTTGCATGGGTGGAAGTTGCATTCGCATCTTTTTTAACGTGTCAAGGAAAACTTTGTCTTCACCCAAGATTTCTCCTGCGCTGATTACCGAACTAAAAACATCATACACGATTTGATTACTCATTGTGGTTCCAGCATCGAGCGAAGAACCCTGATGTGCAGCGGGGGCATTTTCCGGAGACATATCTGGATTGATGACCAGATAGCCCCTGCGGGGATCTTTTACCAGGAAATCAACATAAAACAGCGCAGCGTCCCTTAAAACAGGATAGGCTTTCTGAAGAAATCCAAGGTCACCGTTGTAGAGATAATGTTCCCAAAGATGCTGGCTGGCCCACCCTCCGCCGTGATTCCAGGTGCCCCAAAATGCACCGTCCACAGCACCCGTGGCTCTCCAGATATCGGTGTTGTGGTGTGCCATCCATCCCCTGGCACCGTACATATCATGAGCAGTTTGCTTTCCCGTTTCGCTCAGTTCTTTCACCATTTTCAAAAATGGCTCATGCAATTCGGTGAGATTGGTTTTCTCCGCCGGCCAGTAATTCATTTCCGCATTGATGTTGATGGTGTACTTGCTATCCCAGGCTGGGTTTAGTTTATTATTCCATATACCTTGCAGGTTAGCAGGCTGGCCACCTGGCTGCGAACTGGATATCAGCAAATACCTTCCATATTGGAAATATAAAGCAGCAAACTGGGGATCGTTGACTGAATTGAAATTTTTAAGCCTGGTATCGGTGGGTACATCTTCAAAACTATCCTTTCCAAGGGATAAATCCACTCGGTTAAAGTATTTATGATAAACAGAACGGTGGGCAGAAAAAATAGTTTCAAAATTTTTTCCTACTGCCTCACTAAGCATTTCCTGAGCTTTTAAATTTTCATTTCCATTGATGTCTTTATAATTGATAAAGTTTGTGGCAACAGCTAGATAAATGGTTACAGCGTCGGCTTTTTCTACAACAATTGCATTTTCAGTATTCGAGGTTTTCCCGCCAGTGCTTTTAATGTTGGCGATTCCCTTAAACCTAACCATGCCTGGAATGCCTTCATGGCTGGTTGATGTGCCGTTGATTTCAATTTGCCCTGATTGTTTGGTTGATATTTTTGCGCTGGGTTGAGGAGAATCAAAGGAACAGGTGAAAGTCAGGGATGCGGGCTTACTGGAACGAAGTTCAATTGCGATGATTCCATCTGCCAGGGAGGCCAGAACACGCCTGGTGTAAATCACATCTTTCACTTTATAACTGGTGGTTGTTATCGCATTGCTGATGTCCAGCTCCCTGTAAAATCCGGTATAGGCTTCATGTCCAGGAAAATTTAAATTTAACGCTCCAACTGGCTGAAAAATCTGTCCTTGTGATTTTTTGCTGATGATAACTTTATTTGCAAGCAGCTCTGCTTGTTTCTGTTTGCCTTGAAAAATGAGTTCCCGAATGCGGTTCAATGAATCTAATGCCAGAGGATTATCATTTCTGTTCGGACTACCACTCCATAAGGTGTGCTCATTGAGCTGAATGGTTTCTTTAACCACATTTCCATAAACCATTGCGCCAAGGCGACCATTACCGATCGGCAATGCATTTTCCCAAACTGATCCGGAAGGCGTATTGTACCACAGTTTTAATTTTTGCTTTTGTTGAGCCTTTACGCTAAAAACAACATTTATAAGCAGGAACAGCAGTACTAGGTTTTTCATGAAAATGTATTTGGTGGTACAAGTGATATTTAAGAGTTATTTTAAGCTCCAGGTGATAAATCACCCGAATCCTCAAAGGGCATTTGGTCTTGAGCAAAATGATTATAAACATCACTCACAGACAGTGGTTAAACCGCATTTTAATGCGGGTGTTTAGTTAACAGAATATTTATGAAATGCTGACTGATCGACAGGTTTAAATATCAACTGGCTAAACAGGAATAAATCATTTTTCCAGACCTTGAAATCATGTGCCCCAGGTTCAATATAATAGATATGCGGAACCTTATTAATAGTCAGGTAGTCATGTGTCCGCTGAGAAAAATTAAGCAGGCCGTCTTTATCGCCGCAGGAGATCCAAAGTAATTTAAGCATTACTTTGGCTTTATCTGCATCTGGAAGCAGTTCTTGTGGTATTTTGGTGTTGGGCGCTGAGGAAAATCCACCAACCCAGGCGAAAGTATCCAGATTACCTAGTCCGAAATTTAACGATTGTCCGCCTCCCATGGACAATCCTGCTATGGCACGATGCTCCCTGTCTTTGTAAGCGGGGTAATTTTGTTCAATATATGGAATGAGATCACCAAGCAAATCTTTTTCAAAACTCGCAAAGGCGGCAACTTTATCTGCCGCCATAATATTTCCTGCAGCACGGTCATCCTTCATTGCCCGGCCGTTTGGCATAACCATCAACATCGGCTCTATCTTTCCCAGCGCATATAAATTGTCAAAAATCACCTGTGGTTTTCCACCATTGATCCATTCATTCTCATCGCCTCCTATTCCATGCAACAAATATAAAACGGGATATTGTTTAGTTTTTAAATATCCGGGAGGGAAATAGATGGTTGCCTTTCTGGTTGCCCCCACAGATCTGGATAGATATTGTATTGTATCTATTTTCCCGTGGGGGATTCCAGGTTGATAGAGGTCAAAACCAGCTGTTGCAGTGGGAATTTGATTTTGTGCAACAAGGCGAGTCTGAAACAAAAGGATTGCTGTCAGGATGAGGATTAATGGTTTCATGTTATCTGGTTAGTAAAGATTAACGGGTGAGACTATTGTCCACCTTCAAAAAGTAATTGTCAATACAAAACTAAGCGCATGCCCAGCATAAGGATGGAACCATTGATTATATTGATGGAAAAAATGTTCAAAACTAGCCTTCGCGGCAGCAAATCGATATTTATTTAAAAATCTTTAATGAACTTCGATTATGACTACTTTCTGAAAGAGGGACTGAACAGCAGTCGCATGTATCGGAAATTAACTGTAAACATTGATTTAACGTAAAAAAAATACACGTGCAACATTTTCAGCAATCGATTGCACACCAAGCATATAACAACCCGAGGATATTTTTTTTTAACGGGCATTAAGAATATAAAGACCAAATATGAAACATACCTTAAATGAGCTGGAAAATATTGCCGCTCAAATCAGAAGAGATATCGTTAGGATGGTCCACGGATGCCAATCTGGGCATCCGGGAGCTTCGCTTGGTTGCGCAGATTTTTTTACGGCCTTGTATTTTGAAGTACTGAACCACAAAACCGAATTTACAATGGCCGGCGACGGGGAAGATCTATTCTTTTTATCAAACGGCCATATTTCTCCGGTTTGGTACAGCACTTTAGCACATGCAGGCTATTTTGATAAAAGTGAATTGGCAACCTTCAGAAAGTTGAACTCAAGGCTACAGGGTCACCCCACCACACATGAACAACTTCCTGGCATTCGCATTGCCTCAGGCTCTTTAGGTCAGGGTTTATCTGTAGCCATCGGAGCAGCATTGGCTAAAAGGTTAAATGGAGATAAATCCTACATCTTTGTGCTACTTGGCGATGGAGAACTACAGGAGGGACAAAACTGGGAAGCTGCCATGTTTGCTCCCTTCAACAAGGTTGATCACTTGATTGCCACTGTCGATTATAACGGTCAGCAAATTGATGGCCCAACCAGCAAAGTACTCTCGTTAGATAATCTGCAAGCAAAATTCGAAGCTTTCGGGTGGCATGTAATCAATACAGATGGTAATGATATGCTGTCTATCGTTGAAGGTTTACATTATGCTAAAACTTTAACCGGAAAAGGTAAACCGATATTAAATTTAATGAGTACTCAAATGGGTGCTGGAGTGGATTACATGATGGGTTCTCATAAATGGCACGGAACCGCGCCTAACGATGAACAATTAGCCACTGCATTAGCGCAGTCACCTGAAACATTAGGGGATTATTAAATCAGATTTTAGACATCGGATTTGATTCCACCTGATGTTAAAAATCTCATATCTATAAACAAGATGAAGAAATACACATATACCGAGAAAAAAGACACCCGTTCTGGTTTTGGCGCTGGTTTACATGAAGCTGGTGAAAAGAATGAAAACGTGGTTGCTTTGTGCGCCGATTTAGTTGGTTCCTTAAAAATGGATGCTTTTATTAAAGATTTTCCAGAGCGTTTTACACAGGTGGGTATTGCAGAAGCAAATATGATCGGTATCGCAGCGGGTATGACCATTGGGGGAAAAATTCCTTTCACAGGTACTTTTGCCAACTTTTCAACCGGTCGTGTTTATGATCAGATTCGTCAATCGGTGGCCTATTCAAATAAGAATGTTAAAATCTGTGCTTCGCACGCTGGCTTAACCCTGGGCGAAGATGGGGCAACACACCAGATTTTAGAAGATATCGGTTTAATGAAAATGTTGCCAGGCATGGTGGTTATTAATCCATGCGATTACAACCAGACAAAAGCCGCAACTTTAGCAATTGCAGACTACGAAGGCCCTGTTTACTTACGTTTCGGTCGCCCGGTCATCCCTGTATTCACCGATCCTGACCAGAAATTTGAAATCGGTAAAGCCTGGATGGTGAATGAAGGTGCAGATGTGACCATCGTTGCAACCGGACACATGGTTTGGAAAGCAATTGAAGCCAGTGAAAAACTGGCGGAATTAGGCATCGATGCAGAAATCATCAACATCCACACCATCAAACCTTTGGATGAGGAAGCCATCTTAAAATCAGTTAAAAAAACAGGTTGCGTGGTCACCTGCGAAGAGCACAATAAATTCGGCGGATTAGGCGAGAGCATTGCCCGTTTACTAACAACAGAACTACCAACGCCACAGGAATTTGTTGCGACAAACGATACTTTTGGTGAAAGTGGAACACCCGATCAATTAATGTCAAAATACGGTTTAGATGCCGTGAACATTGTTGAGGCTGCCGAAAAAGTCATCAGCAGAAAAACTTCATGAACCTCATCACACCTCTACAATGCAACATGATAATGATTTATTTCAAACTCTCAATTAGCTGCTGATATATGAAAATGATCCAAACTATGCGTTGGTACGGCCCGGGTGATATTGTTGAATTAGCCCATATTCGTCAGGCAGGCTGCAGTGGCGTTGTAACTGCACTGCATCACATCCCCGTAGGGGAAATATGGTCTGTTGAAGAAATCCTGACCCGTAAGGCGATGATTGAATCCAGCGGATTGACCTGGGAAGTTGTCGAAAGTCTACCAGTGCATGAGGACATCAAAAAAAGACAAGGCAATTATCAGTTGTGGACTGAAAATTATAAAACGAGCCTGAAAAATCTTGCAGATTGCGGGATTAAAGTGATCACTTATAATTTCATGCCGGTATTAGACTGGATGCGGACGGATTTGAGGTATGAAACTGGCAGCGGCGCACTTGCTTTGAGATTTGAAAAAGCTGCATTCATTGCTTTCGACCTGTTTCTTTTGCAACGGCCAGGTGCAACTGCAGATTACACGGCGCAAGAGCAGGAAGATGCTCAAAGTCATTTTGATAGCCTAAACGATAGCGAACGAAGCACGTTACTGAATAATTGTCTTCAGGGATTACCTGGAAGCAAAGACCATTTTACAAAAGAGCAGGTACTGTCCTTGCTAGAGGGATACAAAAATGTTTCCGCTGAAGTGCTCAGAACCAATTTAATCAGTTTTTTAAAGGAAATTGCCCCGATCTCGGATGAAAACAATCTTCAGCTTGCCATACATCCGGATGATCCACCATATCCGATTCTGGGCCTACCCAGGATCATGAGCACTGAACCAGATGCAGTTGAAATTTTAACAGCGGTCCCCGCACCTTCAAACGGAATATGTTTTTGCAGTGGCTCGTTCGGCGCCCGAGGGGATAATGATCTCAATGGAATGATTGAAAGATTAGGGGATAGAATATATTTTCTTCACCTGAGAAGTGTGCATCGGGAAGGGAATGGCAATTTCTTCGAAGCTAATCACTTAGAAGGAAACGCGGACATGCCAGCGCTGGTCACCACCATAATAAAACTGATGCGGTCCGAAAACCGCGCCATACCTATGCGGCCTGATCATGGCCACCAGATGCTTGATGATTTGCATAAAAACCCCTATCCTGGTTATTCTGCCATAGGGCGACTCAAAGGACTTGCCGAATTAAGGGGTCTTGAAATAGGCATCACCGAAATGCTAAAAGACAATGGAGTGTGGCGATGATTTCCCAGGGAGATGATAAGACTTTTATTTCGATATAAAAACAACAATACAATAAACTGAGGGTGTTTTCCCTCGATAGCCAGATATAATTATGAAAAAAATCCTTTATGTATTTCTGCTGTGCATCACATCCCAAGCCTTTGCACAGATAAAATTCACTAATCCAATTCTTGCCGGCTTTTATCCCGATCCGAGTATAACAAAAGTTGGTCCAGACTACTACCTGGTTAATTCCACTTTTTCTTATTTTCCTGGCATCCCTGTTTTTCATAGCAAGGATTTAAAAAACTGGAAGCAAATCGGAAACGTCATTGAAAGAAATAGTCAGATGACTTTTCTGGGCGATGGAACCTCGCGTGGATTATTCGCCCCTTCAATTAATTACCATAAGGGCACCTTCTATATGACCTGCACCAACATAGATAAGGGTGGAAATTTTGTAATGACTGCTAAAAACCCTGCAGGTCCGTGGAGCGATCCAATATGGCTTAGCGAAGTAAAAGGTATAGATCCGTCTTTATTTTTCGATCAGGAAAAAGCCTATATCGTTTATAACAGCGATGCTCCAGACAATAAGCCGCTTTATAGTGGCCACCGCACCATCAGGACGTATGAGTTCGATCCCGCAACATTAAAAGTCATCGGAGCAGAACATTTGCTCGTGAATGGTGGAGTGGACATTTCCAAAAAACCAGTTTGGATTGAAGGACCACATATTTTTAAACGCCAAGATTGGTTTTACATATGCGCTGCTGAAGGCGGAACAAGTGTCAATCATTCTCAGGTTGTCCTGAGAAGTCGGTCAGCCACCGGCCCATATGTTCCTTATGAGAATAATCCAATTTTAACCCAGCGGGATTTAGATCCAAAGCGTGTGAATCCGATAACCTCCACGGGTCATGCAGAACTGGTGGAAGGACCTGATGGAAAAACCTATGCGATATTTCTTGCTGTTCGCCCATACGAAGGTAATTTTTACAACACTGGGAGGGAAACTTTCATCGCGCCAGTTAAATGGACAAATGGATGGCCAGTGATCAACCCTGATTTCAAAGAAGTTCAATATCAGTATTCAGCGGATTACAAAGAAACAAAACAAGCAGGTGCACCACCACAGAGCGGAAACTTTTCTTACAGGACTATATTCGATAAAAAGTTAGATGGCTCTCTACTTTTTTTAAGGAAAAATGACAGTTCGTGGTACAGTTTAAGCAAGATACACGGACTTACGATGAAACTTAAGGCCGAAACTGTCATGGAGAAAAGCAATCCGGCGTTTCTTGGAAAACGTCAACAGCATATGTACTGCACCGCTAGCACGAAGCTTAAATTCAACCCGAAATCGGAATATGAGAAGGCAGGGTTAATGATTTTTCAGGGAGAATTTAATTTCTATTTTATGTGCAAATCCCTTAAAGAAAACAAGACGGTCATTCAGCTTTATAAAGGTGATAAAAAAACTGAAAGTATGGTGTTGATGACCGAATCGCCGCTTGCAAAACCTTCAGCAGATATACAAATGGAAATCGAGGCCAAGGGAGGTCTATATGATTTCAAGTATAAACAGGGGAATGAAGGCTGGATTACTCTAAGCAAGGATGTTGACGGTAAATATTTAAGCACGCAGGCGGCTGGCGGATTCATCGGCTCTCTATTCGCCATGTATGCAACATCTTCGGGCCAGCCGAGCGACAATACAGCAAGCTTTAGTTGGTTGGATTACAGCGGTGAGGATCAGATTTACGACACTAAATAATAGCCACGAATTTAAAATTTAGATTAAATATTAAAATATGTATTTATTAGGCATTGATGTAGGCACCTCTTCGATTAAGGTTTCGGTGGTTGATGCAAACAGTCAGACTTGTGTGGCAACCTCACATTACCCGGAAAACGAAACGGAAATTAAGTCTTTGCAAACAGGATGGGCAGAGCAGTCGCCCGGAGATTGGTGGCAGAATACCCAGCGGGCCATTTTAAAGCTAAACGAAACCGGCTTATATGACCCAAAAGATATCAGGGCAATCGGTATTGCCTATCAGATGCATGGACTGGTTATTGTCGATAAAGAACAAAACGTTCTGCGCGAGAGTATCATCTGGTGTGATAGCCGGTCGGTGAAAATTGGAGAAGATGCCTTCGATAGTATTGGCCACGAAAAATGTTTAAGCCATTTGCTAAATTCTCCGGGAAATTTCACCGCATCCAAACTAGCCTGGGTGAAAGCAAATGAGCCTGAAGTTTACAAAAAGATAGACAAAATCATGTTGCCGGGTGATTTCATCTCCATGAAACTCACCGGAGAAATCACAACCAGTGTCTCTGCCTTATCTGAAGGCATTTTTTGGGATTTCAAAAACGAGGAAATATCCCGTGATGTGATGGAATATTTTGGAATCGATGGCGCGTTTATTCCACAGATTAAACCTCTTTTCTCTGAGCACGGCTACTTAAAGGAAGGCGTGGCAAGATTACTGGGGCTTAGCTCAGGCATCCCGGTTTCGTATAAATCCGGAGATCAGCCGAATAATGCCCTTTCGTTGAATGTTCTCAGGCCTGGGGAGGTGGCAGCAACCGCAGGCACCTCGGGGGTGATATATGGCGTTAGTGATAATTTGAGTTACGACAGACAATCGAGAGTTAACACCTTTGCCCACGTTACTTACGCCCCGGAACAAAAACATACCGGTGTTCTGTTGTGTATCAACGGTACGGGAAGTCTGTACCGATGGACCAAGCATAATTTCGCGCCAGGTCTCGAATACGGAGAATTAAATAAAATGGCCGCATGCTCACCTATTGGCAGCAGGGGCATTCATGTTTTACCCTTTGGAAATGGCGCTGAGCGCATGTTGGGCAACAAATATACAGGTGCTCAATTCCACGGAATCGATTTAAACACACACAACCAAAGTGATATTTTCCGTGCGGTGCAGGAAGGCATTGCTTGCTCATTTCGATATGGATTAGACATTATGCGCGAAAACGGAATTGCACCCAAGGTGATCAGGGCCGGCCGCGCAAACTTATTTCTAAGCGATGTTTTTGCCCAGGCATTTGTTGATCTCACCGGAGCACCCCTTGAACTTTATGACAACAACGGAAGTGTCGGCGCGGCATTGGGAGCCGGAATAGGCTCAGGAATTTACAGAAATCCTTCAGAGGCCTTCAGTAAACACGAACTGATTTACAGGGTCGAACCAAAGCAACAAAACCAATATGAACAGGTATACATGGACTGGAAAGAAATTTTAGATATAGCAATCATTTAATTCATAAAATATAAAGCAATGACAAAAATAGTTACAGGAACACAGGAGTTCTTTAAAGGCATAGGCCAGATTCAGTTTGAAGGTTTGGAAAGTGATAATCCTTTAGCGTTCAGGTGGTATGAGGCAGACAGAGTAGTTGCCGGCAAAACCATGAATGAGCATTTCAAATTTGCCTGTTCTTACTGGCACTCATTCAATGGAAATGGCAGTGACCCATTTGGCGGGCCAACCCATTTATTCCCATGGGAAACAAAAACTGATCCAGTTGAAAGGGCTAAAGATAAAATGGATGCAGCTTTTGAATTCATCACTAAAATGCAAATTCCATATTACTGCTTCCATGATGTAGATGTTGTCGATTATGGAAATAACCTGGCTGAAAATGAGAGCAGGCTAGAGGCGCTTGTGGATTATGCAAAACAAAAACAGAACGACAGCGGTGTGAAGTTACTTTGGGGTACAGCGAATTTATTCAGTCACCGACGTTATATGAATGGAGCGGCTACAAATCCCGACTTTCATGTGCTTGCTCACGGCGCGGCCCAGGTAAAAGCGGCAATTGATGCCACAATCGCTCTGGGAGGAGAAAATTATGTTTTCTGGGGCGGACGCGAAGGTTATATGAGTTTGCTTAACACCAATATGAAAAGGGAGCAGGAGCACCTCGCCCGCTTTTTACATACCGCAAAGGATTATGCCAGAAAACAGGGATTCAAGGGTACTTTTTTCATCGAACCTAAGCCTTGTGAGCCATCTAAACACCAATACGATTATGATGCAGCGACAGTGAAAGGTTTCCTTCAGCAGTACGACTTACTTGCTGACTTTAAGTTGAACCTGGAAGTCAACCATGCCACTCTTGCGGGACATACCTTCCAGCATGAACTCCAGGTCGCTGTGGACAATAACCTCTTAGGCTCAATAGATGCGAACAGAGGCGATTATCAAAATGGATGGGATACCGATCAGTTTCCAAACGACATCAATGAACTTACCGAATCGATGCTTATAATTCTTGAGGGTGGCGGTCTCCAGGGTGGCGGTGTTAATTTTGATGCTAAAATAAGAAGAAACTCAACCGATCCTAAAGACCTTTTTTATGCTCACGTTGGCGGTATGGATATCTTTGCGAGGGCATTGATCACTGCAGATGCCGTTTTAACAAAATCAGATTATAAAAAGGTTAGAGGTGACCGATACCAGTCTTTTAATGATGCAAATGGTAAAGCATTCGAAAACGGAAATCTTTCTTTAGAAGAATTAAGAGATATTGCTGCAGCAATGGGTGAGCCGGCTTCGATTAGCGGACGCCAGGAATACCTGGAAAACTTGATAAACAGATATATTTAGTCAGAAAAATTTAAGGAATTCCCACAGTTTTAGTCCGGATCGCCTTAACAGGGATCCGGGGGATTTTCCTTTATGTTCTGCATCCTAAACCAACAAATTAATGAAACACAACATACTTGACACCAAGGATTATATCGTTTTTGCGGTTTATTTCGTGATCGTGGCGGCCTATGGCATCTACATCTATAACAAAAAAAAATCTGCGTCCAGTGGTTCCAAAGACTATTTTCTTGCCGAAGGCTCGTTGACCTGGTGGGCTATTGGGGCTTCCTTGATTGCATCCAACATATCAGCCGAGCAATTCATCGGTATGAGTGGCTCAGGATTCAAAATGGGACTAGCCATTGCCACATATGAATGGATGGCTGCGCTAACTTTAATTATCGTCGCTGTCTTTTTCATCCCAGTCTACCTGAAAAATAAAATCGCGACCATGCCACAGTTTCTGCATCAGCGGTACAATGGAACCGTAGCAATGATCATGGCTGTTTTCTGGCTATTACTTTACGTAGTGGTGAATTTAACCTCAATACTCTACCTGGGCGCGCTCGCGGTCAGCAGCATTTCTGGATTCAATCTGGAATTATGTATGTATGCCATTGCTGCTTTTGCCATTATCATAACCCTTGGTGGAATGAAGGTTATAGGTTATACGGATGTTATTCAGGTTTTCTTTCTGATATTGGGTGGACTGGCCACCACCTATCTGGCTTTAAACCTGGTGTCTGATCATTATGGAACGAGCGGGGTCATCAACGGCTATACGCTGATGACCGAAAAAGCCACGGAACATTTTCATATGATTTTGAAGCCTGAAAATGAAAATTATATTGATTTGCCAGGATTAAGTGTTCTGGTCGGTGGGATGTGGATCGTAAACCTTAATTATTGGGGATGTAATCAATACATCACTCAGCGTGCGCTCGGCGCAGATTTGAAAACCGCCCGCGGAGGCATTTTATTTGCTGCATTTTTAAAGCTATTAATGCCAATCATTGTCGTACTACCTGGGATTGCGGCTTACGTACTCTGGAAAGACGGTGCTTTTAAAACCGAAATGCTGCAGGATGGATCAGTTAATCCAGATCGCGCTTATCCGGTGCTTTTAAATCTTTTGCCTGCAGGGTTAAAGGGACTTTCTTTCGCGGCCTTAACCGCAGCAGTGGTTGCCTCTCTGGCAGGTAAGGCAAACAGTATCGCAACGATTTTTACGCTTGATATTTACAAAAAAGTCTTATTTGAAAATGCCAGTGAACGCAGGCTGGTGAATGTAGGCAAGATCGCTGTGGTGGTCGCAATGATACTGGGCGTTTTAATTGCTCCACACCTTGGGATAGATAAAAAAGGTGGATTTCAATATATTCAGGAATACACAGGCTTTGTTTCCCCAGGTATATTTGCGATGTTCATTTTGGGTTTCTTCTGGAAACGCTCAACGTCGAACGCGGCCCTTTTTGCCACCATCGGTGGGTTCGGCTTATCGCTGCTGTTGAAGTTTTTACCAAAGTTTATGAATCTATCCTGGTTGTCCTCAATAGGTTTTTCGGTTAAAACAGCAGAAGGTGTTTTTGAAATCCCTTTCATCGACCGGATGGGCTTGGTTTTCGTCTTCTGTATTGTGGGCATGGTGGGTATCAGCCTTTTGGAAAACAAAAATGGAATCAATCCGAAAGGTCTTGAAATTGATGCAAAAATGTTTAAAACAACTAAGGGTTTCGCGGTGGGTGCCTTGATCATAATCGGGCTGCTTGTTGCTTTGTATGGACTTTACTGGTAAATAATTCACGTTCTTTTTTAACGCCTGCAAGGAATCATTGCAGGCGTTTATTAAACGGATAGTTTGCCTATTAATTCTCAATGTACTTTGAAAAAAAAAATTACGATATACGATATTGCAAAAGAACTTGATATCACCGTTTCAACGGTTTCAAGAGCGTTAAGCGGATTTCCCTCTATAAAGGAAACGACTCGTCAGGCAGTATTTGACGCTGCCAAGAAACTCAATTACAGTCCCAATAAACTCGCATCCGCTCTAAAGTCTGGCAAGACTTATATTGTAGGGGTCATAGTTCCAAGCATTGAAGCACACTTTTTTGCATCCATCATACACAGCATTGAAAAGGGGCTTAAAAGCAGCGGTTATAGCATCCTTCTTTATCAATCCAAGGAATCGCTTGCAAATGAGGTTAAGGGGATAAGGACCTTTCTGGAAACTCAGGTTGATGGCATCATGGCTTCAATGTCTCTGGAAACTAATGATATTGCCCATTTCCTGGAAGTTATAGCTGCAAACAAGCCTTTAATTCTTTTTGACCGCGTTAATGAGGAAATTGATGCGCCCTCTGTCACGCTAAACGATTATCAAGCAGGTTATGATGCGACCATGCACCTGATAAATAAGGGCTTCAAAAACATTGCTTTCCTCACCACCTCCCACAGGGTGAAAATTTTCAATGACCGTTTATCTGGATACAAAGATGCTATGCGGGAAAACAATCTAAAGGTTTATGATGAAAACATCATTCTGGGAGGGCTTTCCATAAAAGATGGCAGATATGGGACTGGCAGGTTACTTCGCGGAGAAAATCAGCCGGATGCGATCATAGCTGGAGATGATTTCACGGCTCTGGGTGTGATAAAAAAGTTGAAAGAGTGTGGCCAGATTCCGCCTGAGATCGGCGTTATTGGTTTTGCAAACGAATCTTTTTCGGCCTACATAACGCCCAGCCTCTCCTCTGTAGATCAGCATCCCGAGCAAATCGGCGCTTCCTGCGCGCAGATGTTTTTAAAAATGATCGACCACGGTTCGCCTTACAGCAACATTCAAAATATAGTTTTATCCCCTACAATTGTATCAAGGCAATCTACAGATCGTTTATTGTTTTAAAACCTGCAGGAAACCCCGCAGGCTTTGAGCGCATATTGTTATTTTATATTGGGTTTTATAAGTTCAATTGTGCCATCTTCAAGATGATTAAGTTCTGTTACTTTAACATTTCTTAAATGTGTTTTCCCGGATAGTTGGGTATCATGATAAAAAATATACCACTTTCCTTTAATCTCCACAATGGAATGATGGGTAGTCCAACCTTCAACAGGTGACATAAAGGTACCCTGATATTTAAAAGGTCCCCAGGGACTATCCGAAATGGCTGAAGCCAGAAAGTGGGTATCCCCTGTGGAATAGGTAAAATAATATTTACCATTGAACTTATGCATCCAGGCGCCTTCAAAAAACCGGCGGTCATGATCCTTGGTTAAAAGAGGCTTGCCTTGTTCATCCAAAATCACAACCTCTTTCACCTGTCCTTCAAAGCCAGTCATATCCTTACTCATTTTTACAACTCTTGCATGTAAAGCTGGATCATTTTCTTTCTGCGAATCGGTTTTGGACCCGTTAGCATAATACTTACCATTTATCCAGCGCTGGAGCTGTCCACCCCAAATTCCTCCAAAATACATATAGCTGCTGCCATCTGTATCGGTAAACACTGCTGGATCGATACTGAAGCTCCCATCAATGGGTTGACTGGCCGGCTTAAATGGTCCAGCGGGCTTTTTCGAAGTCGCCACGCCTATTCTGAATACATCATTTTTATCCTTCACAGGGAAGTAGAGATAATATATGCCATTCTTATAAGCCGCATCCGGGGCCCAGAGTTGCCTGCCCGCCCAGGGAATATCACTCACAGAGAGTGCAGCATTGTGAATGGTCACCTTCCCCCCTATACTGTCCATGCTAAGAATGCGGTAATCTTTCATATCAAAATGATCGCCATTATCATTTTGCTTAACACCGGATTCTATATCATGTGAAGGGTAGATGTAAATTTTGCCGTTAAACACATGAGCTGAAGGGTCGGCAGTATAAATTTCCTTCACTAGTGGTTGGGCAAGATATTTTTCCGCCTTAGGTTCCGCTACTTCAGCTTTGGCGGTCTTATCACTTTTTTGCTGGCAGGAACTGCTCAAAGTGATTGTTAATGCAATTGCTAAACCAGCGTTGGTTTTAATTTTTAAATTCATTTGTTATCAAATTTTATGGTTATTTAGTTTTAAAAAACTGGTTAAAGCAATGGCTTCACTGCTATTAAAAACCAATTGAGTTACCTCCATCCACAGGGAGTACAACACCAGTTATGTAGGAGGATCTGTCAGAACATAAAAAGTAAACGGCTTCAGCTACATCTTCAGGATCGCCCATTTTTCCCATGGGTGTCCTGGATAGGACTTTTTGTTTCCGTTCAGGATCAGCATCCAATGCTTTCGAAGACATTGCGGTTTTGATAAAGCCAGGCGCAACACAGTTCACGCGGATGCCTAACGGGGATAGTTCTGTTGCCAAAGCTCTGGTCATGCCTTCAACACCCGTTTTTGCCGCAGAATAGCCGATCACTTTCGGAATTCCATATTGGGCTGCCATGGAACTGATGTTAACTATAACGCCGTGTTGGCATACAAGCATTTTTTTAACGACCTCTCTGCTAATGCTAAACACTGATTGTAAGTTGGTTTGCACAACGGATGAGAATTCTTCATCAGAAACCTCAACAAATGCTTTCTTCATATTTATGCCTGCATTATTGATGAGAATATCTATTTTTTTAAACTTCTGGAAAATTCTTTCGATCAGATCTGGAATCTCAGCCACCAGGGATAGGTCACATACAAAATATGAAGCTCCTTCCCCTAATTCAAGGGCAATAGATCTAAGGTTTTCCTCATTTCTGCCGATCATGATCACATGAATTCCGTTATCGACCAGCAAACGAGTAATCGCCAATCCCAGTCCGGATGCGCCACCTGTAACAATGGCAATTTTATTTTTCGTTTGCATTTTTTCTGTTTTTTTGTTTCCCATATTTTGAATACCCTCGAAGAGGGTGGAGATGTAACCCAGGCTTTCGCTACTTAACTGGCGACACACCTTCCTGTGTTTGAATTATTGGCTGTATTGATCCATCTGGATTATAATTCAGGTAATCCACGCATACCGAACGTCTGTAGCTTCCACCTGCGGGAAGAGCTCCATTGTGGTAAAAAAAGTAGGATTTCCCTTTGAAATCTATGACCCCTGGGTGGGTGGTGAAACTATTTTGGACATTACCCTGTATTATGCCTTTATAAATCCAGGGTCCTTCGGGGCTTGATGCCATACAATACTCAATCATTTCGGGTTTAGTTCCTGCACCGGCATAGATCAGATAGTATTGTTTGTTTTTTTTATAAACCCAAGGACCTTCGATGAAACCTTTCGGTTTTGAGGTTACAATCTGCCCATCTAGTTCCGTCATATTTTTTTTCAATCTGACACTTTTCAGCGTTCCATTCCCCCAGTATAGATAGCCCTGTCCATCATCATCAATAAAGACCGTGGGATCTATATCATCCCAGCCATGTTTCATATCTGTCGTCATTTCATTAACAATCAGCGCTTTGCCAATTGCATCTCGGAAAGGACCAATTGGGCTGTTGGAAACTGCCACCCCTATCGCGAAACCGCCTTTGCTTTGCCCGTCAGCTTTATGCAGTGTGGGAACAAACCAGTAAAATTTATTTCCACGTTGAATACATTGGCCCGCGTATGCCTCACCCTTTGCCCAAGAGAATGTTGCCGGCGAAAGTACAGCTCCATGATCTTTCCAGCTGACCATATCTTTCGATGAAAAAACATGCCAGTCCGGCATTTTATAATTTGTATCAGATACCCTGGCGGTGTCGTGACCAGTGTACAGAAACACTCTCCCCCTATAAACTATCGGAGAGGGGTCAGCGGTGTATAAATGCTTTATAATTGGATTTTGAGCATAGCCATTATGCAAAAAATAGAATACGCAAACTATAAAAATGGTTAAAGATCTGATTTTCATATAAAAAGTACTTAAAATTTTCTCGAGATTAGTTTTCCATAATAGTTAACCATCACTGGTTTTCTTATTAATAATGGACTGTCGCCTGGTTTAAAAAAGATGAGTTTAAAAGTCCGGATTTTCAGGGCGCCCGGAAAAGTTCCATCTATCTTCCCTATCGTAAAAGTCTTCATCTTTTCATCCCATTTGAAAGAAATGTTGGTATATTCTCCATGCTCATAATCATAACCGTCTCCTTGGTCTTCGTATAGATCAAAGGTGGCATTACGCCCCTGATATATCCTCATCTCGAGCGTATCTGATTTAAGCGCAGCCGTGTGCTGCACAGGACTTGTCAATGGAATGATCGATCCGGCTTTAACGAATAGTGGTATCTGGTCAAGGGGCGCATCTGTTTTCACCTGTTTTCCGCCATAGGTGTAGCTTCCGGAATGAAAGTTAAACCATCCGTATGATTTAGGGAGATACACTTCCCACTCCCTGGCTCCTGGTTGCGTCACGGGAGCGACCAGAATGGATTCTCCATACATATACTGAAAAGGTTTTTCGACCGCAGAAGAATCGCCGCTAAAATCCATAACCAGCGGACGCATGATGGTGGATCCGGAACTGGAGACCTTCCAGGCTGCTGAATACAGGTAAGGAAGTAAACGATATCTCAGATTGAGCATCGTACGCATATTGTTTTCTACCGCTTCCCCATATTTCCATGGTTCGGTTTCGCTCTGGTAACCATGTATTCTGAAGATAGGGTTAAAGGCGCCCCATTGAAACCAACGGGTCAGGATTTCATGGTAATTGCTGTCTGTATATTGGGAGGAACCAGGACGGAAAAAACCGCCAATGTCAGTTGTCCAGTAAGGCATTCCGGTTAAAGAATAATTTAGGCCCGCAACGATCTGTCTTTTGTAAGCATCCCAGTCCCAGCCGATATCCCCTGACCAGTTTATTGTTCCATAACGCTGCTGTCCAGGATAAGCCGAGCGAGTTAAAATCACCACCCTTTTTTGCGGATTTCGCTTACGCTGACCATCATAAACCGCCTTACTAACGAATAAAGGATAGGCAAGACGATAGAACTCACCAGGTCCGAAATATGTCTTTTTACCCACCAAAGCATCATTTTCAGGCTCTGTTGCATCCATCCACCAGGAATCCACACCCAGACTGAACAAATTTTTATCCAGAACGTTCCAGTGAACTTTCTGGGTTTCAGGATTAAAAATATCTATCCAGGGACTATTGGGGATATACAAATTCTTATCCAGATAGGGTTTGGCTATTTCTGATTTTTTATCCAGATTCTCCCATACCGAGATTGAAAAGTGGGTGTTAAGCTGATGTAGTTCTTTAATAAAATTTTCGGGTTGGGGATAATTGGTTTCATCAAATTTGGGCACGCCCCAGCCGTATTTGCCCCAGTATTGCCAGTCCTGTACAATCACATCTATTGGCAAGTTTCTCTCCCGGAATGCTTTTACGGTTTCAACTAAGTGTGTTCCCGAGGTATAGCGTTCCCTGCATTGCCAGAAACCGAAGGCCCAGAGTGGCAGCATCGGAACAGTTCCCGACTGGGTTCGATATTCCGAAATGACTTCATCAGCATTTTGTCCTCTGAACACCACATAATCAATTGATTTGGCATGGGGTGAGCGAAAAGTGGTCAGATTGTCCGAGGGTCTCCAGGTAAGCCTGGGTGTATTGGAGGATTTACATATAACCTGAATAGTATGTTCCCCGGCGGAAAGTTCAATACGTTTACTTGCTGCCGGAGGCAACCATAAATTGCGCTGATCGATATAAGCGACCCCGTCAATAACAAGGGAATGGCGGCTTTCCATCGCGCCGAGGTCTAACATAAATACATAAGTCCCTGGTTTAGATATATGTAGCTTACCCAAATACAGCGATTCCTGCTGGCTAACACGCTGCGTTCCTGAGGTAGTGGTCACCTGCACTTGCTGTTCTTTTGAGGATTGAAGAAGCTGTTTCTCCAAATCAATCTTCAGATCTGCAGGATTGAAATCAGTAAGCCCATACTGGTGCCAAAGTATACCATAACCTTTAGAGGAATAAAGAAAGGGAATTGCTATTTGTGTGTTCACCTGAACTAATTTCCGTGGCACATCGCGAAGATTGTAATGTCCATCCTGAAACTGTCCAAGACCAAAAAGGTATTCTGAAGCGTTGTTATTAAACTGTTGGGTGGCAAGAAAACAGTCCTCATTTGCAATTTTACTTTCTGAAAGCTTCCGCCCCCCTATTGTTTCCTGTAAAAAAACCTTACCATTCTTGTCCTTAAAACTAAGCGCAGCCGTTGATTTATCGAAAGTGACGCTCACTTTAGCTGTAACCAGATTTATTGCGTTGGAAGTTTGCAAAACTTTAAATGGTGGATGCCCTTTTTTGCTCAAAAGGACAAATTCCCGTTGCTCTCTCACGCCATTCCTTTGAAACTGCACCCTTACAGATTTGGGGGATAAGGGTGTTATATCTAAAGTCCCATCATTCATGGTGATGGACAATCGGTCTTCTTTTATTGAAAATGTTTTAAATTGCTGAGAAAACAACGTTAAGGGGAAAAACAATATCAGTAAAAGAGAATATTTCATGTTTTATTAAATCTATTTGGTTTAAAACAGTCTTAAGAAATAGCTATCATCATTAAATGAAGCACGTCTAAATACCTGCCCACTCACACTTTCTTTTAGCGGTTTCGAATCCACATGAGAAGGTCAGCATGACTAAAGGCTAAAACTAGCCTAAAAGAAAAATCTACTAGGGAAGCTTTGATTAAGATATTAGCAGAAATGTTAACATTAATCATCAGTTGCGTTAAAGTCATTGATATTAAAGCTTACCCAGGCCTCAGCCTCCAAGGTATTTCTAATATTTAAAGACATTAGAAGTGCGTTAGTTGCGATTTTGCTCATATGAACATTTTTTATGATAAAAATTGCTATTCCGAATCCCAAGCATTTAATATTTTGCTCACTCTTAAAACCAGATATATTATGAGCAATCAGATGGCAACTGAAATAGAAAATCCCAATGAAAGATCTCCCATGATCAGGGATTACGAAAAATTAACACTAATCAGTCGTTTACATTTCAATAGATTGATTCGAGTTGTACTGGTTAGCTGTATATTTTGCATTTGCCAAAAGTCTTATGCACAGGATGAAAAGTTTTTTATATTTCTGAGTTTCGGCCAATCGAATATGGAGGGAAATGCACCGTACGAGGCTCAGGACACGATTATTAGCGATCGCTTTAAGGTTCTTCAGGCGGTGGACTGTCCCGAATCAGGCAGAAAGAAAGGGAACTGGTATCCTGCAAAACCACCATTATGCAGATGCAAAACCGGCTTGACACCTTTAGATTATTTCGGAAGAACATTATTGGATTCACTGCCCCCAGATATAAAAATCGGCGTAATTAACGTTGCTGTAGGGGGTTGCAAAATCGAACTTTTTGATAAAAACAATTACCAGAACTATACGGCCTCTGCTCCAGAGTGGATGAAATCCGCCTTAAGTGAATATCAGGGAAATCCGTATGGGCGCCTGATCGAGTTGGGGAAAATTGCGCAGCAGTCAGGGCTCATCAAAGGCATATTAATGCACCAGGGAGAATCCAACACTGGGGATGAGGAATGGCCAGAAAAAGTGAAAGCGGTTTATAAAAATTTAATAGCTGATTTAGGTTTAAATCCAAAATCCACTCCATTACTAGCCGGGGAAGTGGTGCATGCAGATCAAGGGGGTAAATGTGCGTCAATGAATAAAATCATAGGCACCCTACCAAAAATCATTGTCAATGCACATGTTATCTCATCATCAGGCTGCACCGACGCTGCTGACAATCTTCATTTTGATGCTCAGGGATACCGCACGCTTGGCCAACGGTATGCTAAAACCATGCTTACGCTTTTAAAACTTTAATTAAAGCAAAACTAACTATTACCTGAAACAAACATATCTTACAATGAAAACGACTTGTATTTTCACCCTGCTGCTATTTTCAGCACTGCTAAGAGCAGATGCTCAGCAATATAGCAGAACCTCTTCAGGTGTAAAATCCACAATTGCAGGAATAGCCGTTGAAATCCAATTTTATTCACCAAATTTAATTAGAGTTATAAAACATCCTGCAGGAAAATCTTACAGCAGACAAAGTCTTTCCGTTATAAAATTTCCCGATAATCAAAATGTTAACCTAAAAAAGAAGGCAAAGACACTTCTATTATCCAATAAATCTGTTGAGGTGTTTTTAGATTTAGAAAACGCTAAAATAATTTTCAAAAAGCTTGACGGCACCACACTTTTAAATGAAAAGGCTTCTGGTTTTAACGATTTTGATGATGCGGGTGAAAAGACGTACTCTCCATCTCAATCTTTTGCGCTTGATAAAGGCGAATCCATTTACGGTTTAGGTATTCTCCAGAACGGAAAAATGTCGCAGAGGAACCAGAAAATCAGGATGGTGCAAAACAACACCTGGGATTTTGTGACCTTCTTTCAATCCATTAAAGGCTATGGGGTGTTCTGGGATAACTACTCGCCAACTACGTTTGCTGATGATGAAAATGAAACTTCCTTTAGTTCTGAAGTGGGGGAAGGAATTGATTATTACTTCATGTATGGAGGAAATGCAGATGGCGTTATCGCCTGCATGCGTGATTTGACTGGGCAGGCACCCTTGTTTCCCTTATGGACATACGGCTTCTGGCAAAGTAAAGAGCGATACAAGAGCCAGGCTGAACTGGTTGATGTTGTCAGAAAATACAGAACGCTTCGGGTGCCAATTGACGGCGTAATCCAGGACTGGCAATATTGGGGTAACAATTATCTATGGAATGCAATGGACTTTTTAAATCCGGAATTTCCTGATCCGAAAAAAATGATAGATGAAATACATCAACTCAACAGCCATCTACTTATTTCGGTTTGGTCGTCGTTTGGTCCTGCAACCCAGCAATATAAAAAACTGGATAGCATTGGAGCACTTTTTAACATCAAAACCTGGCCGGAATCCGGGTTGGAAACCTGGCCTCCAAACTTGAATTACCCATCCGGGGTGAGGGTGTATGATGCTTATAATCCAAAAGCAAGGGACATTTATTGGAACTTTCTCAAAAAGGGCTTGTTTTCGAAAAACATAGATGGCTGGTGGATGGATTCTACAGAGCCAGACCACTTGTCTTTCAAAGAATCTGATCTGGACACTAAAACGCATCTAGGTTCATTCCGGTCGGTTAGAAATGCCTATCCGCTGATGACCGTTGGTGGTGTTTATGATCATCAACGCGCCACAACCGATAAAAAAAGGGTGTTTATTTTAACCCGGTCTGCTTTCGCTGGCCAGCAGCGTTATGGAGCAAACACCTGGTCAGGGGATGTCACTTCGTCCTGGGAATCATTAAGAAATCAAATTCCTGCAGGGCTAAACTTTTCCCTTTGCGGCATCCCTTACTGGAATAGCGATATTGGAGGTTTTTTTGCCGGAGCCTACAATAAAAAGTGGAATGATGCCTCGGGGGCCAATAATCCATTATTTCAGGAGTTATATGTGAGGTGGCTGCAATTTGGAACATTTACGCCGATGATGCGCTCACACGGGGCTGATGTTCCCAGAGAAATTTACCAATTCGGCAAAAAGGGAGAGCAGGTTTATGATGCGATTGAGCAATGCATTAATCTTAGATATGCCTTACTCCCATATATTTACTCCACCGCAAGCGCAGTGAGCAATGAACAATCTTCCATTATGAGGGCACTAGTGATGGATTTCCGAATTGATGACCGTGTGGCTGATATGAACAATGAGTATATGTTTGGGAAGTCCGTTCTAGTCGCTCCGGTAATTAATGCCCAATACACCCCGGAAAATCCAGCGAGCATGAACGAACAAACAGGATGGAGTAAGGCAAATTTTGCCGTGAAACCGCAGGCTGAAGTCGTTGATTTCAAACAAATCAAAACAAAGAACATATATCTACCGAAGGGAACTCAATGGTATGATTTCTGGACCAATCAGGTGTATGACGGTGGCCAGGAAATCACCAAGCAAACTGATCTTTCAACGATTCCACTTTACATCCGGGCTGGAAGCATAATACCTATTGGGCCGAAAGTACAGTTCGCAACTGAAAAAAATTGGGATGACCTGGAGATCAGGATTTACGATGGCTCAGATGGACAGTTCACCTTATATGAAGATGAGAATGATAATTACAATTATGAACAGGGTGCCTATTCGACTATAACTTTCACTTGGAATGCAAGAACTAAGATGCTGACCATCGGTCCCCGTCAAGGAAATTTTAGCGGAATTCTTGTTAAGCGAACATTTAGACTTATAAAAGTCCAGGCCGGGGATCAAAAGAAATCTGAGGTCATGATAGCAGGATATAACGGATCTAAGCGCTCAATAAAGCTATAAGAATTTCTGATTGAAAGTTCAATTTAGGCGACTCTACATACGGTGAACATAAATATATTAAATATGAACAAGAAAATTTTTGGAATAACTGTTTTGATAATTCTGCTATTTGTATGCAATAGTTTTGCTCAAAATCCGGTTATTCAAACCAGCTATACAGCAGATCCTGCGCCAATGGTACATAACGGCACTGTTTATCTTTACACCTCTCATGATGAAGATATAACGGTGAAAAACTTTTTCACAATGAATGACTGGCGATGTTACTCCACCAAGGACATGGTTAACTGGACCGATCACGGTTCCATCCTGTCATACAAAGCTTTCAGCTGGTCTCGAGGGGATGCTTGGGCGGGACAGTGCATATTTAGAAACGGAAAATTTTACTATTATTTACCTGTTAACCAAAAAAATGGAGGAAATGCTATAGGTGTCGCAACTTCAGATAGCCCTACGGGCAATTTTAAGGATGGAATTGGTGCACCATTGCTGTCAGGCTTTGGCTTTATTGACCCAAGCGTTTTCATTGATGAGGATGGACAGGCTTATCTTTATTGGGGCAATCCCGACCTATATTATGTAAAGCTGAATGATGATATGCTTTCTTATGACAAGGAAATTGGGGTGGTTAAAGTTCCCCTAACAAAGGAAGGCTTTAGTATAAGAATAAAAGATGCAGTGAAACGGCCATCTGCTTATGAAGAAGGTCCATGGCTTTTCAAAAGAAACAATAAATATTACCTATTATATCCAGCAGGAGGGGTTCCTGAACATTTAGCTTACTCTACAAGTGATGGACCAACAGGACCATGGACGTATGGGAATGTAATCATGGAGGTTATCAAGGAGCGGGGTGCATTCACAAATCATCCTGGATATATAGATTTCTTGGGGAAATCATATTTGTTTTATCACAACGGCGGACTAAAAGGAGGAGGAGGTTTTAAAAGGTCTGTTTGTATAGAACCTTTCACCTTTAATCCAGATGGCTCTATTCCATTAATTCTCCCAACTAAAAATGGAGTCACCCAAAGCGTTGTGAACCTTAACCCTTTCCAAAGGGTGGAAGCAGAAACTATTGCATGGGCTGAAGGGGTAAAAACCGATCGAGACAGCTTAAGTGGCCAAGTGTTCGTCACTCAAACCAATGAAAATGATTACATTAAAATCCGTAGCGTTGATTTTCAACATGGCGCAGAACAATTTGAAGCAAGAGTGAAAGCACTAGTTTCTGATGCAAATATCGAGGTTAGGATAGACAGCATTGAAGGTCCCATTTTGGGAAAGCTTAAAGTTGGCAGCAATAGAAAAACACAAAAATGGAAAACGAAAAAATGTAAGTTAATTAAGACAAAAGGCATACACGACCTATATTTGATTTTCAAAGGAGAGAAAGGTGATTTAATGAATTTCGATTGGTGGATAATTAAATAATCATTATTGACACTGCCTATTTGGGCTTTATCAAGAACTCGATTTTCTTAATACACGAGTCTTGAAATGTAGAAATTGAATGCTTAAGCCATCCAATTCGTGGCGAATTGACAATTAACGAAAATCAAGTGGATGGAATTCTGGTGGTAAAGAAATGGAGATGATCAATTTCTAGGGAAATGCATCACCCCAATTCCCTGAAACGATATGCTCAGCTCCTTAGAAATTTCCTCGCTAACTGTCTCGAGTTTAATTAATCGGTTGAAATTAACAAGAAACGAAGAGTCAATCCTAACCTTGCAAAAACTAAAACACTATGTTGAAAATTTCTTTTAAAAACTACAACCAAATATGATGAATTTAAAATTTCTTGCAGTCGCTCTGACATCCACTTTAATCTGTGGATTCTGTCAAGCTCAAACAAATGCTGAAGGCGTGAAAGAGGATTTCAAGCCTTCCTCCATCAACCAACCATCAAAGGAATTCCCTCAGGTTAATTCTCAAGGCTATGCCCGGTTCCGGATTAAAGCGCCCCAATCAGATAGCATTAGAGTGAGTCTTGGTCTTGGCGGTCAGGGAGGAACCCGGTTGACTAAGGGGCCTGATGGATTCTTCACCGGAACTACATCGGGCCCTATGGACGAAGGTTTTCACTATTACCACCTTACAATTGACGGAGGGGTGTTCAACGATCCAGGGGCTATGAATTATTTCGGTTCAACACGCTGGGAAAGCGGAATTGAGATTCCCGCAAAAGATCAAGATTTCTATGCCCTTAAGAGCGTTCCACATGGCCATGTCCAACAAATATTATTCCCTTCAAAAACCACAAACACATCCGCCAAGGCGTACGTTTACACTCCTCCAGGCTATGCAAAAGGAGGCAAACGTTATCCTGTGCTTTATCTGCAACATGGGTGGGGTGAAGATGAAACTGCATGGAGCAATCAGGGCCGTGCAAACTTGATTATGGATAACCTGATTGCAGAGGGTAAAGCCAAAGAATTCATTATCGTAATGACCTATGGAATGACCAATGAAACCAAGTGGGGTGGTATGAAAGATTTCAAAATTGAAGGTTTCCAGTCCGTATTGACCGAGGAATTGATTCCTTATATTGATGCCAATTTCTTAACCATTGCCAATAGAAATAGTCGTGCTATGGGTGGACTATCAATGGGCGGTATGGAAACTCATTCCATAACCCTAAACAAACCAGAACTTTTTGGTTATTATGCGTTGCTGAGTGGTGGCACTTTTAATCCCACTGAACTAAAAGACAAACCAAAACCAAAATTAATTTTCATTAGCTGTGGAGGGAGAGAACGTCCTGAAGCAGTAAATAATGCAGTTAGAGCATTAAAAGAAGCAGGCTTCAATGCAGTTTCGTATGTATCCGAAAATACGGGCCATGAATTTCAGACTTGGAGAAGAAGCTTAAGAGAACTTGCTCCGCTGTTGTTCAATTAAATTGCATGTCTCTGCGTATAAAAACCAATAAGTGAATTAACAGCTAAAGACAACCATTTAGATTGACAATTACAAATGAAATATAAAAATTCAACCAGCCTTCTTGCCGCTCTTTTATTCAGCCAGATTTGTTTAGCTCAGATTGAGCGGCCTTTAATTTCAAAAGCATTCAAGCCTGCTGAGAGTAATCAGCCCGGCAAGTCATTCCCACAGGTTAACTCAGAAGGAAAGGTGAGGGTGAGCATATTTGCACCTGATGCCAGTAAAGTGAAACTAGACCTTGGTGGAAAAAAATATGATATGATAAAGGATGATAGTGGTGTTTGGACTGGAGAATCCCCACCACAGGATGAAGGCTTTCATTATTACCAGTTAAACATAGACGGCGCAGCTATGCCGGATCCTAATAGCCGGTATTTTTATGGAGCGGGAAGGTTAGGAAGCGGAATTGAAATACCAGCTTATGATGAGGAGTTTTATGCGTTGAAAGACATCCCACATGGCTTAATCAGCGAAAATATTTACTTTTCAAAATTAACTGATAGATGGAGAAGGTGTTTTATTTACACGCCGCCGAATTACAACAGCAATAATGCCTCCCGCTTTCCTGTACTTTATCTGCAGCATGGAAGTTTTGAAGATGAGACGGGCTGGGCAAATCAGGGGAAGGCTAATTTAATTCTTGATAATTTAATCGACAAGAAGCAGGCGAAACCGATGATTATCGTTATGGATAATGGGTATGCCTTTGAGCCTGTGAAAAATACGCAGCATAATGAGACAGGAAAAGGCGCGTCAAATTTTGAGGAAGTATTAGTTAACGAAGTGATTCCTATGATCGATGGCAAGTTCCGCACGCTTGCCGACAGAGATCATAGGGCTATTGCTGGGTTATCCATGGGCGCCAACCAAACCGTGAGAATATTGATGAATAACTTGGACAAATTCTCTTACTATGGCGGCTTCAGCGGCACTCCGAATTACCCCAATGCAGATGTTATCAATCCTACCCTATTCCTGGAAGGGAAGTTCAAAGATGCCCAGACGATAAATAAAAAGCTCAAATTATTCTGGCTTGGATTAGGTACTAAAGAGCCTGAACCATTTCCAAAATCTATAGGCTCCTTTAGAACAATGCTAATCAATCAAGGCATTAAACATGTATATTATGAATCACCAAATACTGCTCATGAATGGCTAACCTGGAGACGAAGTCTGCAAAGTTTTGCGCCTTTATTATTTAACTAGTCAGTTCATTCACATTAAATGATCGAGCATTAATCTTTGAAGTAATTTGAAGTGGTCTTGCGGAGATTTCCATGGACTGGTTCTTCTTCACTTTTGGCGAAAGATTTCGATCTAATTGTGATTCTTACTTTTTTTTTCTTAAAATTTCATGATTTTAAGTAATTAGATTAGAAGCTTTTCAATGAATTCACCAAAAGTGCAGAGGTTACTTTTTCGATCAAGCTTTAAGATTATGATTTCCTTTAATTTATTTGCTGTTTAAATATCTCTATTTTTTAAATGCTGTTTAAAAACCAAAGCTTTAGCGCTGATTATTCAATAGGATAATTCAGATTACAGCATAGAATTCTTATATATTTTCTAGGAATCGACGCTTTGCCATACTCCTATTTCTTTTGATCGATATACAGTAATGCAATACGGGTGTGCATGTATTCATCGTTTAGCACAAATGTGACTGCGTATGCGCAGTAATTTGATCCGTTGAAGAGATTCCTTACCACATATAGACAACGAGGTAAAACTGCGCACATTTTTATGCTTTTTAGCACAATCGCTCTATTATAAGATAATGACTGAAAAGTTCCATGAACGAAGATGCTTTAGCATTTACAACCAGCATCTAATGACAAAAAGACTAAAACGAACATATTATCCGTCAGGCCGATATTTGAATCTCATTATTGATTTGTGATCCTAAAGCATTGAAGATAAAAAGATTTTAAACGCGTTATGGAAAATTAGAAACGACTTTATTAAATTACTGATTACTATCTATTTAAACAGGAGCTGGTTCATGATCAAAATTCCAATGAGTCCGATAACCGAAACCAGCGTTTCCATCAGCGACCAGGACAAAAATGTTTGTTTTATAGATAATCCTAAATACTCTTTGAATAGCCAGAAAGAGGAATCGTTAACGTGAGAGCAAAACAGGCTCCCTGATCCAACTGCGAGCACCATTAAGTTGGGATCGGCACCATGAGGCCCAATAAGTGGAAACACAATACCAGCAGCAGTGAGGCCGGCTACGGTAGCCGAACCCAGGCAAAGCCTTAAAACAGCGGTTATTAACCAGGCCAATACTAAAGGTGGCAGCGTTAACCCTTTTAAAACTACAGCAAGGCTGTTGCTCACCCCTGTTTCTACAAATACTTGTTTCAAAATACCTGCACTACCGATTATTAACAGTATCATCGCTATATCCTTTGTTGCATCAACATAAATTACCATAATGTCAATCAGCTTTTTACCTGACCTGATTCCAAGGGTAAATGTTGCAATACAAATGGTTACTATCATGGCGATAGTTGGATCACCGATAAACCTGGCAAAATTTATGACAGTCAGATTCTCAGTAAATATCCTGGTTATCAAGGTGGTAACCAAAATTATAATTACAGGTAATAATGCAGAAGTCAGACTATTTATTATCCCAGGCAATTCATTATCGGGCAGATCATTAGCCTTTAAGGTAACTGTCGGGCTGGATTGCATATTAATTAACACTTTTGCGAAAAGAGGGCCTGCAATGATCATAGCAGGTATGGCCACGATTAAACCATAAACAAAGGTCTTAACCAAATCTGCATTGAATTGTGTAACCAAAGCCATGGGTGATGGATGAGGTGGCAAAAAACCATGCATTACAGACAGCGATGCAAGCATAGGCAAGCCCACGTATACCAGGGGTAACTTATAGTTGTACGCCACCGAAAAGATAATTGGAATAAGCAATACAAATCCAACATTATAAAATAATGGAATGCCCACTATAAAACCTGTTAATGACATGGCCCAGGTTATATATTTATAGCCGAATGTGTTTTTTAACACCGAAGCTATTTTTTGCGCGGCACCACTGGAAGCGACAAGTTTTCCGAGCATGGCGCCTAAAACAATGATGATTGCCAGCGAACCTAATGTATCTCCTAACCCTTTGTTGACAGTTTGCGGAATACTGGCGGCAGGCATCCCTAGAAACAAAGCTGCTATCACAGACACCATTAAAAATGCTAGAAAAGTATTAACCTTCGCCCAGGCAATTAATAATACAAGCATGACTATACAGCCACAAAGAATCAATACATCCATCTTTCTGCTTTAATGGGAGTCTCTGGTTACTGTTGAACCCGATCCGCCTACTAGAAAGTCCAGATCAGCGCCTTTATCTGCCTGCTGAACATGTTTAATATATAAGTTCACATAGCCTCGTGTTGCAGCAGGAACTGGCCGTAGCCAATTGCTTCGCCTTAAGGCTAACACTTCATCACTCACTTCTAGATGGATGCGTTTATTGGCTACATCCAGTTCAATGATGTCTCCATTTTCTACAAGCGCTAAATTTCCGCCAATCGCAGACTCCGGCGATACATGCAGTATAACCGTTCCATAGGCCGTACCGCTCATTCTACCATCCGATATCCTGACCATGTCTGTCACGCCCTTGTCGAGTAGCTTTTTGGGTAATGTCATGTTACCAACCTCAGGCATACCCGGATAGCCTACCGGACCAACCGTTTTCAAAACCATTACGCAAGTTTCATCGATATCCAAGTCAGGGTCATCCACTCTGGCGTGGTAATCCTCTATGTCTTCAAAAACGACTGCCCGACCTCTGTGCTGCATCAAACTCGGTGTAGCCGCAGATGGTTTTATAACCGCTCCGTTAATTGCTAGATTACCTTTTAGCACGGTGATTCCGGCTTCCTGAATAATCGGCTGCTCAAATTCATAAATAACTTCCTTATTATAGGTTATTCCTTTGTCAGCAATGTTTTCGGCATGCGTTTTCCCGCTTACTGTTAGGGTGTCCATTTTTAAAACAGACTGCATTTGTTTGATAACAGCAGGTAAACCACCAGCATAGTAAAAATCCTCCATCAAAAATTTCCCTGAAGGCATAAGATTTACAAGAAGTGGCATTTTGCTGCCAATATCATCAAAATCATCTAAGTTTAGTGCGACACCCATACGCCCTGCAATAGCGGTTAGGTGAATAATAAAGTTTGAGGAACCTCCTACTGCAGCGTTAACCTTAATTGCATTTTCAAAAGCATCGCGTGTAAGTATTTTAGAAATTTTCAAGTCTTCTTTAACCATTTCAACGATTCTCCTTCCAGATAGCTGAGCAAGCCTCTTGCGCCGGGAATCAACGGCAGGTATAGCTGCACCCCCAGAAAGGCTCATACCTAAAGCTTCTACCATGCACGCCATAGTGGAAGCTGTCCCCATGGTCATACAGTGGCCCTGACTACGCGACATGCAACTTTCCACTTCCGCATATTCATCATAAGTAATTTCGCCTTTCTTTAATTCCTCCGTCAGCTTCCATACACTCGTTCCTGAGCCTATGTCATGTCCGTGGTGTTTTCCGTTTAACATGGGGCCGCCGGGAACTACAATAGTTGGTAAATCCACACTTGCAGCTCCCATTAGCGTAGAAGGCGTCGTTTTATCGCAACCCGTTAGCAGTACTACACCATCAATTGGGTTGCCTCTAATTGATTCCTCTGCGTCCATGCTGGCAAGATTGCGAAACAACATGGCGGTGGGTTTCAAAAGTGTTTCACCCAGTGACATGATTGGAAATTCCAGCGGGAAACCACCAGCCTCCAACACCCCGCGGCGAACACTTTCGGCTATATCACGCAGGTGTGCATTGCAAGGAGTGAGTTCGGACCATGTATTACAAATTCCTATCACTGGTCTGCCGTCAAACATGTCTTCTGGCATACCCTGGTTTTTCATCCAACTGCGATAGATGAGGCCCATTTTATCTTTTTTTCCAAACCAAGTCGAACTTCTATACGATTTCATATCTAGATATACTATTTTACTTTATAACTTCTTTATTTAGATTGCCGTTCACTAGTCTCCAGATATTTAGCGGATTTGCATTTTTTAATTCATCTGGCAATAGTTGATCTGGCATATTCTGGTAGCATACTGGCCGTGTAAACCTTTCAATTGCAGCGGTGCCTACTGATGTTGTTTTTTGGTCTGTTGTAGCGGGGAACGGACCACCATGAACCATGGCGCTACAGACCTCAACGCCAGTAGGGAAACCGTTAATTAGTAACCTGCCTACTTTTTGCTCTAAAATATCGAGTAAATCTTTATACTCAACCAAGTCACGATCGGTTCCGTGCACTGTTGCTGTTAAGTGCCCGCGAAGATTCCTTGCAATTTCAATGAGGTCCTTTTTACCGTCTGCTTCTACGACCACGCTGGTTGGTCCAAAAAGCTCTTCAGACAAATCAGGATGCATCTTTAATAAATCACTTGTTATTTGGAATAAAATCGGGGATGCTATATTTAAATCAGGGGTGAAATTGCCCTTTGCAAGAGTTTTAACTCCATGCATTTCGCTACGTTTTTCAACACCGGCCATGTATGATTTATGGATGTCGCCAGTAAGCATCACCCCTCCCAAAGTTTGCGCAAATTCTTCTTCAAGCCTCTCAATAAAAGCGGTAGCGGTATCAGCACTTTCATAAATAAGCATGCCTGGGTTAGTGCAGAACTGACCTACACCTTGTGTCACCGAGCCGGAGAACTCATTAGCTAACAACTGGGGTTTTTCTGATAAAGCCTGAGGAAGAATAAATACTGGATTGGTGCTACCCATTTCAGCATAAACTGGAATAGGTGTTTCTCGCCGCACAGCCATATCGTATATAATCTTACCTGCGGTGAATGAACCTGTAAATGCAACAGCCTTTATCTCTGGATGTTTAACTAGCTGAGCGCCTAAAACAGGACCATCTCCAAAAAGAAGAGAAAAAACACCGTCAGGCATATCAGTTGAAATAGCAGCTCTATTGATGGCCTCACCCACTAAAGAGCTGGTGGCAAGATGTGCAGGATGCGCCTTCACTATCACGCAGCAACCTGCAGCCAGAGCAGATGCAGTGTCGCCTCCAGCTACAGAAAATGCAAGAGGAAAATTACTCGCTCCAAAAACGACCACCGGTCCAAGTGGTATTTGCATAAAGCGAATATCAGGTTTAGGTATGGGCAAACGTTCTGAGTTGGCAATCTCAATTCGGGCACCAAGCCATGATCCCTCTTTTAATAAATCAGCAAATAACTTCAACTGATTCACAGTCCGTCCTCTTTCACCTTCTAGACGACTTTTTGGTAGTCCGGATTCAGCGCTGCAAATTGTTATCAATTCATCTCCAAGGCTGATGATTTCATGGGCAATCGCTTCTAAAAATGCGGCTTTTTTTACTCCTGATATTTTGCGGTAAATCTGAAATCCAGCCGTTGCCTTTTCAACAGCCCTGTCAACTTCATTTATTGTGGCTACAGAAAAACTAGCCTTTTTTTCGCCCGTGGCCCTGCTAATCGAACTAACCGTCTCGCTCGCTTCGGCAGAGGTTTCGAAACCTATAATTTGTTTACCAATTTCTATCATGCCACCGTGTTTATAAGTGAACCAATCTCTGCTATGGTTATTTTCACAAGGTCTCCGCTGTGTAAAGTGAAATCATCAGCGGGGATTATTCCTGTACCTGTCATTAAATATGTTCCATGAGGAAAATCTAATTCCCGAAACAGGTAAGCCACTAATTCCTTGTGTTCACGTTTCATTTGATTAATGGATATTTTCTCCGTGAAAAGGACTTCAGAATCTCTGGATACTTCGATGCTAATGTTGGTATCTGGATTTATAGGGCCGTCTGGCACTAAAAGGCAAGGACCTAAAGCAGTGGCCCCATTATATGATTTTGCCTGAGGTAGATAAAGCGGGTTTTCACCCTCAATGTCTCTCGAAGATACATCATTACCTATTGTATAACCCTCTATAGTGCCCTCTGAGCAGATAAACAATGTCAATTCCGGTTCAGGAACGTTCCATTTAGAGTCTGCCCTTATACGTATGTTTCCTCCTGAACCCACTGTACGATACGGTGGTGACTTGAAAAAAAGTTCCGGCCGATCTGCATCGTACACCCTAGCATAAAAATCTCCACCTTTTGCTTCTTTTGATTCCTCTATTCTGGCTTCCCTACTACGAAAATAAGTCACCCCAGATGCCCATACTTCTTGGCTACCTATGGGGGCCAACACAGCTAAACTGGTGAGCTCTTGTAAATCTTCGTTAGGCTGGAGATGTTTCAACTCACCACTGACCACCTGAAAGAGGTTGCTCCTGTTTACAAACCTATCCCAGCTTTTCTCTTCTGCTGAGAAATATTGATTATTGTGGTTTATAATAATCCCGCTAGAGGTGTTATAGATTCTCATAATTATTTGGTTTAGTTTTTCCGGGATCAAAAATCAAGTTGAACTTTATTTAAGTATCCAGGGCGGTAAAATCGTAAGGCAAATAAATCCTTTTAGGGCACATTTACAGCATAATGTTAATATAATACAATAAAATGCTTCAATACTAAAATTACTGCTTTGGATTGCCTGACTTGACTGGAAGCTGATCATTATTAACCAACATATTTTTGGTGGCGAGCTCACCTCAAGCAAATTACCTGACATAGGCTTAAGATGCAATCGATTATAATCAAATCAAAACTTGCTACTAGATGAATTTTTTCTCTTCAGTTTTCAGATAGTTGTACCTGTAGTCCATGGGATTTTTGTTGGTGAGTGCTTTAAACTGATGATAGAAGTGAGAGATATTATTGTAGCCGCATGCATAACCAACTTCAGTCATATTAAATTCCTCTTCCACTAATAATCTGCAAGCATTTCCAATTCTCACTTCCATTAAAAACTGGATATATGTTTTCTTTGTTTTGGATTTAAAATACCTACAAAAAGAGTGCTTTCCCATGTTAATTAATGCGGCCACATCGTCTAGTGCTACTTTTTTGTGGTAATTATTAAATGTGTATTCGAATATTGTGTTGATGCGGTTTTGATCGATGCTATTCACTTCTGGGTTAAAGCCGTTGGATGATATAATTTCATATTCTTTCGAAGTAGCGATTATTTCTAAAGCGGATAATAAATTGATCAACTTACGAGCAGGCGATTCGCTGAGCATTTCCTCTGCTATTTTACCAACCTTTCGTCTGGTCACTCCTTTTAAACGCAAACCGAGCTTACTTGTATTAAGCAGCTTAACAATTGGGTTAATTTCAGGAAGATTTAAAAAAGCATCGCCCCAGATGTTATTCTGAAAAAGAATCACGATTGTTTCTCCAACTTTTTCGGTATCACTTTCCAGGTATTTCTGCTCACACCGGAAAGTATGCGGCAGGTTTGATCCAAATAAAAATACATCACCATTTTTAAAAGGGCCAACATGGTCGCCTATCAGGCAGGTACCGTAGGTCCTTTTAACAACCAGTAACTCGCACTCAGGATGATAATGCCAGGCACTTAGTATAGCATGCCCAATATCCTTGTGGATATTAAAGGAATGCTCCGGGTTGGGAGTAGCCTTTTTTAACGTAGCTTTCATGTTTATAATTGGTTAATTACAAAAATGAAAATAGAAATTATGTGCGACATAGCGTCCAACTAATTACTCACTGAGGGGTATATATTAACAATACCAAGTTTTTCTATTTGTGTTTCAGACCGGCTCCGCTGTGAAACAAAAATATAAGTAATTGACAGACAGAACAATATTGTATTTTTCACTACACAGTAAATAATACCAACAAAAAGCATCTATGTTAATATGTTACAATTTTTTGCTGTAATAATGAAATTGCTTTTCATTAAAGTTGTCTTTATTTGCTTGGGTAACATAACTGTTTGCAGACCAAATATAAAAGGAAAGTGATACTGCGATTCTTCGTAACTATTTTCTTCAGACAAACTATTTAGCTTAAGCATAATTGCTTTAGATTATTAGAACAGGGATTGACTAACTAACAAACCAATATAATCATATGAGATAGATTTCCATAACATTCAAGCGTCATACTTAGCCGTTAAAAGCTGCCTATGTTCCGAAATACAGCAAATGCTTCTTCCTGAGTATATAAGCTGTTTATTAAAAAACCAATTCTAACCAAATTATAATTATGAAAAAAAAATTACTTCCACTGGTATTTTCATATACTGTGATAACGGTATTCAATCTTTTCGAACCCGCAAGCGCATCAGCTGGTGGCCTGACAACGGTAATTTCCAGCAAATCTATAACAACCAAAAAGTTAAAGTTAGCTCCTATAGGAATTACGGGTAAAGTCACCGACGAACAGGGCGTTGGTATGCCTGGTGTGAGCGTAGTTGAAAAGGGAACGCGAAACGCTGCGGTGACCAATTCATCTGGCAGTTATACGATAAACGTCACCGGTTCCAATGCGGTGTTGGTGTTCACATCCATTGGCTATAATCCCGTTGAGATAACGGTAAATTCAAAAACCGTTGTTAATGTTTCCATGGTTACGGCAACAAATGCTTTGAATGATGTTGTGGTGACTGCGCTCGGTATAAAAAGGGAAGCAAAAAGCTTAGGCTATTCGGCGCAAAAAGCTGACGTAGAGGCATTGCAAACTAACCGTACAACTAATCTCGCCAATTCGCTTGAGGGTCAAATCGCCGGGTTGGATGTTTCTCCACCCGCCGCAGGACCAGGTGGAAGTACAAAGATTCGTTTGCGTGGACAATCTTCTTTCACCGCTGACAATTCGCCGTTAATCGTTATAAATGGCTTACCAATGTCGCAGGGCGCTAGTAGCAGTAATGGTTACACACAAAATGTAGACCAGGGAGATAATCTGCAAGGTATCAACCAGGATGATATCGAATCGATGACTGTTCTAAAAGGATCCACCGCTGCAGCGTTGTATGGTTCGCGTGCGGTTAACGGAGCAATAATTATTACGACAAAGTCTGGATCCAAAAATAGTGGACTAGGTGTTGAGTTCAACTCCAATTTCACTATAAACCAAGCCCTGGATTATACAGATTTTCAATATGAGTATGGGCAAGGCGAGAATAATATTCGGCCCTCATCACAAGGAACTGCGCAGAGTTCGGGTGCCTGGAGTTTTGGTGTACCATTTGATAATGTACCAACGTTTCAATTCGACGGCGTTGAGCGTCCTTATGCACCTGTTAAGGACAGAATAAAGACGTTCTTCAGACTTGCGCCATCATGGAGTAACACTGTTGCAATTTCTGGCGGTAATGACAAAGGAAGTTTTCGGGTGTCCCTTTCCAATCAAGACGCTCAGGGCATAGTACCGAACAACGATTATCATAAAAAGATTTTTAACGTTGGGATTAACTATAAACTTAGCGAAAAATTATCTGCACAATTTTATGTTAATTACGATCACCAGTTTAATAACAATCCGCCGCTTATAGGCGTACAGGGAAATGCGATTCCAACATCAATTTACAGGTTGGCTAACTCCATTTCTTTTGATGTACTCCAGGCAGGTGCTATAGATGCCAACGGAAATGAAACACCTACTTCGAGGTTTGCTACCGTTACCAACCCATACTGGATATTAGCAAACCAGTTTCAAAGACAAACAAAAGATCATTTGTTAGGAACTGCTGTTGTGCGCTACCAGTTTTTTGATTGGCTATATTTTCAGGGCAGGGCGAATATGGACCTTTTGCAAACTACGTATGAATCAAACACCCCAACTGGTACGCTGGCTGTGTCCGCAGCACCAACAGGGTTATATAACGGTAGTTACGGTATAAGTACATCAAGTACACGACAAAATAATTTTGACTTCTTGCTGGGAGGTGGGCATAAGTGGAAAGAATTTTCATTTAATGCAACGGTAGGTGGTAATAACTTTCCCTTAATTTCCTCTACATTTAATGAAGCGGTAACCAACTTTTACATCAGGGGGCTATATACAATTGGAAATGGTGTTACGGCAAATTCGAGTTACAATCTAACTAAACAAACAGTAAATTCATTGTATGGTACTGCAGAATTTTCCTACAAAGATTTATTATACCTGAACGTAACCGGCCGTACAGACTGGTATTCGGTACTGGCCAGAGATATCGATCATTATTTCTATCCTTCAATAAGTGGAAGTTTCGTTTTTTCGCAATTACTTCCAAAAACAAAATGGTTAAATTTTGGAAAGCTTAGAGTTGCTGTTGCAGAAACGGGAAGCGCCCAGGGAGTTGGTGCCTATAATGCATTAACATTTTTGCTTGCTCAGAATTCATTCAATGGGCTTCCCTTAGGAAGTATAAACGGAACAGCTTCACCAAACACCAAGATTAAGCCTTTTGGCGTAAATGAGAAAGAAATTGGTATTGAGTTACGCATGTTCAACAACAGAGTGAATCTGGATGTGGCTGCATATGATAAAAAAACGACTAATCAAGCTGTTCCGATAAGCCTGTCTGCAGCAAGCGGGTATGCCACAACGCTGGTTAATTTAGGTGGTTTATCAAATAAAGGATTAGAATTTAACCTGGAATTGATACCTATCCAAACGGACAAATTTACGTGGAAAACTACTTTTAACTCTGCTTTCAATTCTTCAAAAGTATTATCATTAGCCAACAACCAATCGCAACTTGTAGTGGGCAGTCCCGAGTTTTTCGGTTCTATTGTCCATGTGGTAGGTTTACCCCTTAGCCAAATTGTAGGTTCAACTTACAAACGTGATGCTTCCGGAAATATCGTATTATCGGGAGGCAAACCTGTAGCAAGTGATAAACCAGTTAATTTTGGTAGTGGCCTTCCTACAGCAACAGGTGGCTGGCTAAATACCTTGAATTATAAAGGCTTTACCTTTATCTCTCACATTGATTATAAAGCAGGTGGTAAAGTGCTCTCGAGCACAAGCTTGAACCTGCTAAGAGAAGGTTTATCGAAAGAGTCATTACCTGGCCGTGTGGGTGGCGTAATTTTTCCTGGCGTAAACGCTACTAACGGATTACCAAACACCACCGCTGTAAACGCAGAAGATTTTTACGCAAATTATCGTTCAACGAATATCTTAGATCCATTCATTTACAGCTCAAGCTTTGTTAAATTAAGAAGCCTTTCGTTGGGATACGACTTGTCTAAATTTATCAATAAAAAATATGTAAAAAGTTTAGTTCTATCTGCCGTATGTCGTAATGTATTGATCATTAAGAAATATACGCCGAACATTGATCCCGAAGCAATATCCTCCAGCGGAGATAACCTGACGGGTTATGAGCAGGCATCGCTACCAACAACACGTACTTTCGGATTTAACTTAAACGTAAAATTCTAACTCTATATAGAATATGAAAAATTTAATCAGAATTATAGCCATCGCAATCTGTATTGCAGTGATTTCCAGTTGCAATAAAGGGTTTGATAAATTGAATATTAGTCCAAATAATCCGACAGAACTTGATGCATCATTCTTATTTACGAGTGCACAATTTGGAACGCACGGAGCTACTATGGAAACTGAGCCAACAATTGTGCAGCAATTTGTAAATCCGTTTTCGGGAATCACCTCGGCATTTAATTTTAATCAGCTGAATCAAACCTATACTTCGCAAAATTGGAATGCCGAATATACTGGGACCAATAGTGGTGCAACAAGCTCTTCCGGCCCTGTTCAATTATTGGTTCAGATATTAAGCCAGCTCAAAGGCAATGCAGCAAGAACAAATTTATACAACCAGGCGAGAATCTGGAAAGCTTATCAATTTATGATGCTGGTAGACAGTTACGGAAACGTACCTTATAGTGAAGCCGGACAAGCCTATTTATCAAATGTTCTTACACCTAAATACGATAATCAGGCAGCGATTTACACCGACCTGATTAAAGAAGTCACCGAGGCAACGGCAGCCTTAGATCCAACAAAAGATATCGTAAAGGCTGATGTGTTTTACGGTGGTAACATCGCCCAATGGAAAAAATTGGGCTACTCCTTACTACTGCGATTAGGTATGAGGTATAGTAAAATAGATGCGGCGAAAGCGCAAACTATTGTGCAGGCTGCCGTAACCGGTGGTGTAATGACATCAAATGCCGACAACTGTTACCTGAAATACAATACAACTTACGTCAATCCCGTGAGCCAGACGATTACTGCGATAGCGAATACTTATTATTTAGCGGCTCCCTTTGTAAATCAACTAAAAAATAGTAGTGATCCACGATTGAAGTTTATATCCGGTAAATATGCAAACCCATTAGCTGCTCCTACGTCCGTACCGGATACGATATCTGCAAACCAGTTCGGACTTCCTGTAGGCTATAGCAGTGCTACTTTACCAACTGCTCCGGGATTTAGAGGTGCGAACGGTTCAGGTTTCAATTATTCCCAAGTTAATTATAGTATTTTCGGCAGTTTAACCGCTCCTCAATTCTTTATCACTCACGCTCAAACGCAATTGCTCCTGGCAGAGGCTGCTTTTAGAGGCTGGATAACTGGTGGTAGTACAGCTGATGTTTATTATGCTAACGGTATACGCGCGGCAATGGACCAATGGACAACCTATAACCCGGCAGCCATCATTCCTTTAGCTACGCAAAATGCATTTATTAATAATCCCGTTAATGCTTATAATTCGGCAAATGCACTCAACCTCATTAACACCCAATATTGGGTGGCTTCCTGGGGTAATGGCATCGAAGCATTTGCTAACTTCAGGAGAAGCGGTTTTCCTGCCCTATCGGCCAATACCATCGCAGGACAAAACATTACTGGCGGTTTTGTTCGCCGGTTTGTTTATCCAACGCTTGAGCTTTCTGCGAATTCTGCGAATTATCAGGCAGCGGTTGCAGACAATGGAGGGCCAGATAATATGGACACACGCGTTTTTTGGGATAAATAGAAAAATCCTCAATAGTTATCTATCATATAAAAAAAAGCAGGGGACTACTTAAAGAGCAATTAAAAAGTTGCCTTTTCCTAAGCTAACTTTCAAAAACAATCCTGTAAAACTGGTTTTACAGGATTGTTTTTTTAGTGGATTTTGTGGCACCAATTCAAATAAGAAAGGAATAAACTGATAGTGGTGGAATTCCGAATCGTTCAGCAAATCTTTTCAGAGCAAGACTGATGTCTTGCCACTGGAGTTTCCAAAAACCTTCAATTAATGGAGTGTGATTGTTTGGTGATATTTATAACTATCCGATGACAAACCTGTTAAATCAGAAAATATAAAGCAAAACATTGTAAAAAAATATATTTTGCCTAATATAAAGTATGTTGTTCACTATAGTCTTAATGCAATCTTAAACTATGGTTTTTACATCCTGTCATTATATTTTATTTTAGACAGGGGACCAAGAGGTCTTCATAAACAGAAAAATGAGGCAATAAAAAAAGCGGATGAACATCTCAAAGATCCATTCATTCGCTTATCTTTTTAAAAGCAATTTATATTTAACTTTTTCAGTGCCACCACTTTTTAGTGATGAACATCTATAAAATTATTTTTTAAGGGTTAAACGTGATACCTACATAATAGATCGCACCTGCCATCGGGTTACCAAAAGAAGTTGTATAATATTTGTTAAGCACATTTGAACCGCCAAGTTTAATAACCGACATAACTGAAGGAATTTTTAAGCTAACCTGAGCATCCAACGAACTATATGCCGGCACCTCACCTGAGGCAAAAGAAGAGTTCCAATAAAACCTGTCTTGCCAGCGATAAGCAACATTAAAACCAAAGTTTTTTACAATTTCTTTATTTCCAAATCCAAGGTTGTAACGGATTTTAGGTGTATTGAAATCATTAATATAGTTTACTGGCAAATCGCCAATTTGGTTGTAGGACACATTACCGCTGATATTATATTTTCCAACAAGATAATCTAAACCTAAAGCACCACCATAAGAGTTCACACTGCCTTGGGCATTCACTGGAACACCGAATTTCACAAATGTAGGCGCTGCTAAAGTCCCAACATTTTGATAAACATCCACTGCGGTGATAAAATCTTTGTATTGATTAAAATAACCGTAAGCATCGATAAGTAAATTAGGCAAAATTAACCCTTTATAACCAAGTTCGTAAGATTGAACGCTTTCTGGACGAACACCTTTCGCATCGAAAGTATACTGCTGTAATAAGGCTGGATTTGGAGTGCCTGTGGCTGCAGAAGCTAAGAAAGCACGATAACTAACATCAGTGAATGGCTTATTTGCATCTAACTTATATTTGCCGAACATAATTTCTGGTAAGCCGCCAATTAACCTTTGAGAACCACCACCAACTGATAAATCGATGTATTGATTTTGAGTTGTTGGGTTACGATATCCTGTTTGATACGAAACCCTAATGTTATTGTTTTTAGCTACCGTAAACACACCTGTGATTCTTGGCGTAAACCTACCTTCAAAATTCTGGCTTTTATCGTAACGGCCTGCAAAAGTAATTTTAACCTTATCGTTGAATAGTTTTTTACCAATCTGAGCGAAAGCGCCATATTCTTCAATGTCAATCTGACGGCCTAAATCATCAAAAATAGTTCCTGCTGAATTTAAATCATAAATACGGTAAGAGGCACCAACCTGGAACTCGACAACTTTATTAAATGCATTTGTTAAGTTGTACATTCCTTCGTAGTGATAAAGATTAGATTTATCATCGAATTTAGCACCGTAAACACTTTTAGTTGGGTCAGCAGCGTTGATCGATGTTGCACTAATCGTCGTGTTCATGATCTGATCTTTCGCTGTTGCAAAGCCATTGCTTCCTGGCTCAAAACGACCTGTGTTTGCTACACCTCTCGCAAATATGTGCGCAGCTGCATCTGTTTGACCAGCAGCTCTGGCACCTACATAATTACCAATATACTGTGGAAACCAAGTTGTTGATGGCTTAGACACTTCGTTTATATAACTTCCTAATATCGAAGAGATGTAAGAATCGCCTGATCTTTCCTGAGTGGTGTAAGCTTTTAACGAGAAATCTTCGCCTTTTAATTCAAGTTTATATTGACCAATGTTAAAGTTTCTCAAAGAATAACGATCGGAACCTGTATATACTGAAGTACCAGTACCCCAGTTTGCCTGTGCAACCACCTGTATTGTACTGCTAAAATTGTAGTATAAAGCACCAGAAACCTTTAAAGATTTAGTATCATAATCAACTAAGTTTTCCTCATTATAACCCGTTCTTGATACATTTTGATCAGGAATTAAGTTTGCTTTTAAACCAACATAAAACGGAAAATAATTTTGTACTGCAGGACGTAATGCTGCAGGTAAACTAGATAAAAATCCGGCTTGTTGTGCAGCATTAGGAATTGCAGCACCAAAAGCACCATCAATTAAGCTTTTAATATTTGGTATTGCGCCGCCTGAACCTGTATTGATGCCCGAAATTGTTGCATTTTGAACACTTAGGGCAACGTTTCTCATGTTTTGGCTAACCTCATCTCCATAGCTATTAATGCCATCATAATTGGTGTCACTGTTTCTATCACCTGGTTTAACCGTGCGAGAAATGCGATCGAAATTACTGTAGTTATTCGCAAACCAATCTTTAGCCTGCAAGAATGAAAACGCGGCCTTCACACCAAATTTGTTATTCCATGATTTTGCCAATCTTACATCAAGTTGATTAAAAGGTTTAGTCGATGTGTTATCATCGTTAACATGATTAACACCTGTTTTATATTGAAAACTTGCGCCAGGGTATTTAAAAGGATCTTTAGAGGTCATTAATAAAGTACCATTGATACCGCCAGCACCATAAAGTGCTGAGGATGCACCAGGCAACAACTCCACATTATCAACGTCAAGTTCCGTGATCCCAACAATATTTCCCACCGAGAAGTTTAAACCAGGTGCCTGGTTATCCATACCATCTATATATTGATTGAAACGAGTATTACCGTTCGAGTTAAACCCACGCGTGTTAATTGATTTAAAAGTCAAACTCTGCATGCTACTTTCCACACCCTTCATATTGTTTAACGCATCGTAAAAAGAAGGAGCCGCAATATCTTTAATTGTAGCTGCACTCATTCGCTCAATTGAAACCG
>Ga0247815_10000222_pt1 | contig 44776 bp, 37 predicted proteins | sample UWRJL194509B1_FD_181014 | JGI IMG/M metagenome (GOLD analysis project Ga0247815, IMG submission 181014) | Plant litter microbial communities from Arlington Agricultural Research Station in Wisconsin, United States - UWRJ-L194-509B-1 | ecosystem: Environmental > Terrestrial > Plant litter >...
TTTAAATTTTAACAACAAAACAAATGGCGGTTTTATCAAAAATAAGGCAACGTTCGATCCTGCTGATAGGAGTTATCGGTTTCTGCTTACTGGCTTTTATAGTAGGTGATATTATAAACCACGGCGGATTTGGCGTTACTAAAAACGTGGGAAGTGTAAACGGTACAGATATTCCCGTTAAAGAATTTTTAGAAAAAGTAAACAACATGCAACAGCGCCAGCAAGGTGCTACTGCTACACAGGCAGCCAACTATGTTTGGAGCCTTGAGGTTGAAAAAATACTTTACAATGAGCGTTTTGAGAAAGCCGGACTACGTGTAGGCCGCGACCATATCCTTGATGTTTATGCACAAATGCTGGGCCAGAACCCTCAGTTCATGAATGCTTTGGGCAAGTTTGATAAAAATAAATTCAACGAGTTTTTAGTTAACATGAAAACTACAAACCCGCAGCAATTTCAGGCGATCGAGAACGAAAAGCCGGATATCGAATCATCTGCTAAAAAACAACTTTATGCTACTATGCTTAAGGCGTCTTACTTTACTACTAATGTAGAGGGTAAAGCACGTTATGCACAGGAAAGCGATAAAGCTACTATTGATTATGTGCTTGTTCCTTATGCTACCATCAACGACGATCAGGTTAAAGTATCTGACGAGGAGATTACAGCGTACATGAAAAAGAACGAGAAAAAATACAAAGCAGAGGCATCTCGCGATATCGAATTTGTATTTATAGATAACAAACCATCTGCAGCTGACGAAGCTGAAATGAAGAAAAGCATCGAAGGCCTTCTTGTTCCTAAAGTTGTTTACAACGAAGAAACTAAAGGTAACGATACTATTCCCGGTTTTGCCAATGCTAAAAACAACGAAGAGTTTGTAAACGCAAATTCAGAGGTTAAGTTTGATAGTACTTATGTTACTAAAAAACAACTTCCGTTAGAGCATGCACAGCAAATATATGCCCTTGCCCCGGGTCAGGTGTATGGCCCTTATGTAGATAATGGTTTTTACAAAATAACTAAAATGGTTAGTAAAAAACCGGGATCGAGCGTTAAGGCAAGCCATATCCTTATAGGTTACAAAGGCGGTTCTTTACCGGATCCTAAAATTACAATTACTAAAGAAGAGGCTAAAGCTAAAGCAGATGCCCTTCTTGCGCAAATAAATGCTAACCCGGCTTCTTTTGGCCAGTTAGTACGTGAAAACTCTAATGATACCGGTTCTCTTGGTACAGAGGGTGTTTATGATGATATTGCTCCAAACCAGATGGTAAAACCTTTCAATGATTTTATCTTTAACAAACCGGTAGGTACTACAGGTGTTGTTGAAACTGATTTTGGTTACCACGTAATTAAAGTATTGGATAAATACGAAGGTGTACAGGTTGCTACCATCGCACAAAAAATACAGCCTACTGAAGCTACTGCCGATGCTAACTTTACTAAAGCGACCAAGCTTGAAATGGATGCAAGGGAAAGTGGAAAATCTTTTGCAGACCTTGCAAAAGCAGAAAAACTTACTGTAACTCCTGCTAATGGCCTTGGTGCTAACGATGAAAATTTACCTGCAGTAGGCAGCCAGAGAACTATTGTTAAATGGGCTTATGCTAACGATACTAAAACAGGCGATGTTAAGAAATTTGATATTGCTGAAGGTAGTGTAATAGCAAGGCTTAAAGCCGTAAACGAAAAAGGTTTATTGCCTCTTGAGTCGGCTAAAGTTTCTGTATTGCCAATACTTCGCAACGAGAAAAAAGCAGAAATTATAAGAAAGAAAATGGCAGGTACTACACTTGATGCTGTTTCTAAAGCTTCCGGTGCTACTATAGCTACTGCTACTGTAACTTTTGCCAACCCTTCTATCCCTGCTGTAGGCCCTGAGCTTAAAGTGGTAGGTAAAGCATTTGGTCTTGCAAACGGTAAAACTTCAGGCCTTATAGATGGTACTGCGGGTGTATTCATGATACAGTCCAAAGGTATCGAGAAAGCTCCGGCTCTTCAAAATGTTACTGCTATTACTACAAGGTTAAACACTGAAGGTCGCAGTAACATACAAACTAAGCTTACAAGCGCACTTAAAGATGCTGCTGATATTGAAGATAACAGGCACGAGTTTAACTAACCGTTCCTTACATAACGAGAGTCCCCCGCATTGCGGGGGACTTTTTTTTTATGCTTTAGGTTGCCACGAATTTCGCAAATTTATAATATGGTTTTGATGAGCTTTTAAGTAGCACTATTGTAGATATATAGTAAACCAATATGTACTTATTTCTTTGAAGTTTTACCACAAAGAGCACGAAGGTTTTCACAAAGAGCACAAGGCTATATGAATCAAAGCATACTCACATCCGCCATGGGCGGAAGAACACAAAGCTGTTACGTAAAGCCTTGTGTTCTTCAATCCTGGTAACCAGAATTGTCATCTTTCTTTAAGAACGTTAGGTTTAACTTCGTGTCCCTTGTGAAACCTTCGTGCTCTTTGTGGTAAAAATTAATTACCTATTAAACTACTGTATATTAATAATTGAGATAAGCTTTTGGTTCTGAAGGAACTTCATTTGTAGCACGATAATTTCGCGCGCGAATGAGCTACGAAGGAGCGGCACGTAATATTATTTCCCACGTGTTTAAGAATGTCACGCAAAGGCGCAAAAACGCAAAGCCGTGAATGGATATACGCTGGGAAAATATGCTGATTTAGGGTGAAACTTTGCGTCTCTGCGACTTTGCGTGACAAAATTTTTAGAAAAGCCTCTTACAAATTGGATAAATCTTTTTGACCCTTAAGGGTCACAACACGGAGAAATTACAATATCATATCACGATATCCAATTACGGTTTCATAACCCTTATCTTTAAAATATTGGGTTGGATTTTCTTCGGCGACTGCCATAACAAAATCCCCACCCCATGCGCCCAGGCTCTTAACTACCCCTTTAAATTCGGGGAATAAGCGTTCCTGAACGGGTGCTATGCCTAATATACCCGCCATAAGGTCTTCATGCTTTTCTAAAGCCGATGCAAGTGTGTTAGTGTCTCCTGCAAGTAACACATCATTGGTTAATGCATCAATGCGGGGTATAATGGCTTTAATGTCATTCCTGTGTTCGCGATAGGCAGCAATGGCATCGCGGCTATTTTGCTTCTGGTTCAGGTACACAAAATAGATATCATTGGCGAATGCCGGATTATAACTTACAGGGTTTACCGTAGGTAGTTCACCCTGCAGGCTATATATAATAGGAGTGTTGTGCCGGGCACAGGCTATATCGTAGCCGCTTCCGCCAAAACTATTGGCCAACAAAACGAATGCATCAATGTTAAACCACTGGGCAATATTATTAATAAGGGTAGAAGAAGTGCCTAAGCCCCAATGCCTTGGGAAGGTAAGGTTTGTAGTAATCTCAAAACCCGTTGCGCCCGATAGTATATCAGGATTAGCAAGATAGGCGTGGTGCAGTATTTTAGTTAAGGTATCAGCTTCTGCAGATGCGCCATTTTGAATATTATTGATAACGTCATGAATACTAACATCGGCTTTAAGCCAGACAGACCCATCGGCATCAAAGCTTGTCCAGTTAATAACCCCGCTATCTGTAGTCCCGACTTCAAGGTTTTGCCCAAATTTGGTAGGCAATGCCAATGCCTTTGCGCCGTCGAGCACGGTATATTCGCCGGTAATTAAAAGTTTGCCGTTGCTATAAAAAGTCTTCTTCAATGCGGGCAGGATCTATGGTTCTCAAATTGTTTACAAAATCTGCCGCTGCCGAATGGCTCACGGTATTTTTTTCAAAATGCTTAATGGCCTGCTGCTTCTCATCGTCGGTAGCTTCCAGTTGGTTCAGGATGTTCATTAAATGCATTTTCATGTGGCCCTGCTGTATGCCCGTTGTAGTAAGCGACCGCAACGCACCAAAGTTTTGTGCCAGTCCTGCCACAGCCACCACCTGCATAAGTTCCTGTGCGGTAGGGTTACCCAGCATTTCCAGCGAAAGCTTTACAAGTGGGTGCAATGTTGTAAGACCGCCTACGGTACCCAAAGCCAACGGCACATCGAGCCAAAAGGTAAAAACACCATCAGCTACCTTAGCGTGCGATAGGCTGGCATACTGACCCTCTTTGGCAGCATAGGCATGAACACCGGCTTCAACAGCACGAAAATCATTTCCGGTGGCAACTACTACGGCATCAATACCGTTCATAATACCCTTATTGTGGGTTACGGCGCGGTAAGGTTCTACTTCAGCTATTTGCACCGCCGCAAGAAATTTTGTTGCAAATTCTTCGGGGCTTATATTTTTGTCTTCGTTTAATTCTTCAACAGGGCACGATACCTCGGCGCGAACCACGCAGTTAGGCACATAGTTAGAGAGGATGCTCATAACCACCTGTATTTGCTGCTCGTCTTCTGTAAATGCCGTGTAAAGTAACGCCTCTTCGCGCAATGTTTTAGAGAACTGCTCCAGGCACGAGTTTATAAAATTAGCACCCATGCTGTCTACGGTTTCAAACGTAGCATGCAGCTGGTAATAGTTAGGTATAAGTGCAGTCTTGTCGCGAAGCTCTATATTAAGGATGCCGCCGCCGCGCTTTTGCATATTTTTAGTAATCGTCTCGGTATCGGTAAAAAACTCCTTTTTTGTAGCTTTAAAAAAAGCATTAAGTTTTTCGGGGTCGCCTTTGTACATAAAATGTACCTGGCCTATTTTTTCAGTATTAAGTACCGTAGCTTTAAAGCCGCCACGGGTAGCCCAAAATTTAGCAGCCTTGCTTGCTGCTGCCACGACAGAGCTTTCTTCAATAGCCATAGGGATAGTGTACTCTCGACCGTTTATTAGAAAGCCCGGGGCAATGCCCAGTGGTAAGTAAAAGTTAGTAATAGTGTTCTCTATAAACTCATCGTGCAGTTTTTGCACGTCGGCATCGGTATTCCAGTAGTTTTCAAGGAGTTTTTTAGCAGCCTCCGGGTCGCTAAAATGCTCATTTGCCAGCCAGTTTATCTTTTCCTGTTTGCTAAGTTTACTAAACCCTGCTATTGCTTTACTCATTCTCAGTAGCTTAAAAATAATAATTTGGTGCAAATATAGGCTATACCATTGGCTTTTGCCAAACATATAGTGTAGCTAAAACATGACGTTATGTATTTAACAAAAAAAAGAGCCTATAAGTCATAAAAAATTACTAAAATTGGAAGTTTTTTACCCACTGTAAAATTATGTATATCAAAAAGTCAATTTTATTGTTTTTACTGGCAGCAATGCCTGCCGTAGCGCAACAAAAAATAACCTTACCCGAAATATGGAGCGGAGCATTTACCCCCCAGAGAATGGATGAGCTTAAGGCTATGGACAACTCTAACGAGTATACCGTACTTAATGCAAATTACAATGCAGGGTCGGCCACGATAGACCTTTACGATTTTACAACGCTTAATAAAATAAGCACCCTTGTAGATTCTAAACGATACAAGGAATTTGAGGGGATTGATGACTACTCTTTTAGCCCTGACGAGAAAAAACTGCTTCTTGCTACGGGCAGCGAACAGATTTTCAGGCATTCGTTTGTGGCTGATTATTATATTTTCGACATTAAAGAAAAGGTGCCTGTAGCAGTGTCTGATCAGAAAATTCAGGAGCCTACCTTTTCGGCTGATGGTTCTAAGATAGCTTACGGGCGCGATAACAATCTTTTCGTATACGACCTTGCTACAAAAAACACCAAACAAATTACTACAGATGGTAAAAAGAATGCCGTTATAAACGGTATTACCGACTGGGTATATGAGGAGGAATTTGCCTTTGTACGCGCGTATGAGTGGAACAAGGCAGGCGATAAAATAGCCTACATCCGTTTTGATGAAACTGCCGTGCCACAGTTTACTATGGATATGTACAACCAGGGGCTTTACCCACAGGTAGAGACCTTTAAATATCCTAAGGCCGGGGAAAAGAATGCTACCGTAAGCCTGCATATTTATGATGTAACAACAAATACCGATAAGGAAATAAAACTGGGTAACTATTCTGATTTTTATATTCCGAGGTTAAAGTGGACAAACGATGCACAAACACTTAGCGTACAGGTGTTAAACCGCCACCAGAATAATCTTGACCTTATTTTTGTAGATGCCAGTACAGGATCAGCAAGGGTGGTGCTTAACGAAAAAGATAAGGCGTATGTAGATGTTACCGATAACCTTACGTTTTTTAACGATAACAGCTTTATATGGACCAGCGAGAAAGATGGCTACAACCATATTTACCACTATGCCAAAACGGGCAAGCTGATTGACCAGGTTACTAAAGGCGCGTGGGAAGTTACGGCTTACTATGGCTTTGATAACAAGACCGGGAATATTTTTTACCAGTCGGTAGAGAATGGGTCTGTAAACCGCGATATATATCGCATAAGCATTAATGGTAAAAATAAGGTTAGGCTTACTACCCAAACAGGTACTAACGCAGCTACCTTTAGCCCGAACTTTGACTATTTTATTAATTCGTTCTCAAGTGCTGTAAAGGCTACAGAATATACGCTTAACAGCAGCAAGGACGGCAAACTGGTTAAAGGCATTGTAAATAACGATGCGCTTATGACAAAACTTGCCAATTATAATATTCCGCAAAAAGAGTTTACGGTTATAATTACAGCAAAAGGTAACCAGCTTAATGCCTGGTTTATTAAGCCTAAAGATTTTGATGCCACTAAAAAATATCCGGTTTTAATGTACCAGTACAGCGGCCCGGGATCGCAGCAGGTAAATAACGAGTGGGGTAGCTATGACGATTACTGGTTTTCTATGCTGGCACAGCAGGGTTATATTGTAGCCTGTGTAGACGGGCGCGGTACAGGCTTTAAAGGAGCCGAATTTAAAAAAGTAACCTACAAGGAACTTGGTAAATATGAAGTGGAAGACCAGATAGATGCTGCCAAAGTAATAGGGCAGTACCCGTATGTAGATGCATCGCGCATAGGGATATGGGGGTGGAGTTATGGTGGTTTTATGAGCAGCAACTGCATACTTAAAGGTGCCGATGTATTTAAGATGGCTATTGCCGTGGCACCGGTAACCAACTGGCGCTTTTATGATTCGGTGTATACAGAAAGGTACATGCAAACCCCGCAGGAAAACCCAACCGGTTATGACGATAACTCACCTATAAACCATGCGTCTAAATTAAAAGGTTCGTACCTGTTAATACACGGTTCTGCCGACGATAATGTGCACTTACAAAACTCTATGCTTATGATAGAGGCTTTGGTACAGGCAAACAAACAGTTTGACTGGGCTATTTACCCGGACAGGAACCACGGTATATATGGTGGTAAAACAAGGTTGCAGCTTTATACAAAAATGACAAACTTTATTAAAGAGAAACTATAATGAGTAATAACACTACAGCGGTAACATTAGAAGATATCCAGAATTTTGAAGGCAAGTACCCTAAGCAATTGTGGGGGTTGTTCTTCTCTGAAATGTGGGAGCGTTTTTGCTTTTACGGCATGCGTGGCGTACTTACTTATTTTATGATAACCCACCTGATACTTGAAAATGGCGGGCATATGAGCGAGAGCCAGGCTAACCTTCAGTATGGTGCTACACAGGCTTTTGTTTATGCCTTTACTTTTATAGGCGGTTTGTTTGCCGATAAGATATTGGGTTTCCGCAAGTCATTATTCTGGGGTGGTTTTTTAATGATCATTGGTAGTGCTATATTGGCTTTCGACCCATTTCCGGAAAGTAATTTCTTTTTAGGGATTAGCTTTACCGTTATTGGTACCGGCTTCTTTAAACCGAATATCTCTACAATGGTAGGGTCACTTTATAAAAGGGATGATGCCAGGCGCGATGCCGGTTTCTCATTATTTTATTCGGGTATTAACATTGGCGCATTGTTAGGCGGGTATGCCTGTATCGCCATTGGTAAAGGGCAATTGTTTACAAGCCTTATACCACCGCAATACACCTGGAATGTTGCCTTTGGCCTTGCCGGTATTGTAATGACAATAAGCCTTATCACTTTTATTTTTACGCAAAGAACATTAGGGCCTATAGGTTTATCCCCTTTTAAAAGTGAGGATGGAACTACAAAAAAAGTAACCGAGATAGACAGCTTTGGCACTGTAAAACCAGAGCCGGGTAAGGTTGCCGTAACGATAAATTCAGGTAAAAGCTGGTACGAGTATGCAGTGTATGCACTTACACTTGTACTTATCCCTGTAATTATGGCAATGGTTGCCAAAACGGAATACACTAACTATTTCATGGCAATTGTAGGCCCGGCAACGCTTATTTACCTTGGCTATGAAATGACAAAACACACAAAGGAGGAAGCCAGGAAACTTTTTGCAGCGCTAATCTTTATCGTGTTCTCTATAATTTTCTGGGCGTTCTTTGAGCAAAGCGGCGGGTCGCTAAGCATCTTTGCTGCCAAGAACCTTAACAATGTAGTTGCTGGTGTTGTAACGCTCGACCCTAATGGAGTAAACAACGCGGCTAACTCTGTATTCGTTATTATTTTTGCCCCTATAGTTGGCCTAGTGTGGCTGGCAATGGCAAAAAAGAAAATAGAGCCAAACACGGTCATTAAATTCGGGCTTGGATTTTTATTTCTTGCCGGAGGTTTCTATGCATTCTACACCACACGCTTTTTCGAAGTAGCATCGGGTATTGCAAGCCTTGATGTTTTTGTTATCGCTTATTTTATAATTACTTTTGGCGAGCTTTGCCTTTCGCCTATAGGTTTATCTATCATGACCAAGCTGTCGCCGCAAAAGCTGCAGGGCGTAATGATGGGTATGTGGTTTCTGGCAAGTGCATACGGGCAGTATGCGGCAGGTATACTTGGTGCAGGACTATCTGAAGGTGGGGAGAACGATTCCCTTGAGCAAAAACTGATAACGTATACTAATGGTTATCTTCAGTTGGCCATTTATGCTGTAATAGCAGGCGTGGTGCTTATAGCCATATCGCCGCTGGTGCGTAAACTGATGCAGGAAGTTAAATAACAAAAACAACTATTTTATATATATGTCTACTACAACAGCGTCGTCTAACGACTTTTTTAAATCAACGGTACTGGGACATCCTTCCGGCCTGTTCGTTTTGTTCTTTACCGAGATGTGGGAGCGTTTTTCATTCTATGGAATGAGGGTTCTGCTTATCAACTTTTTAACGATGTCTATCTTAGATAAAACCAATCCAGGTTGGGGCTGGTCGGCAGAAAATGCAGGGGCGCTTTATGGTACTTATGCGTTGCTGCTTTACATTACCCCGATTTTTGGAGGTATTATTGCCGATAAATATATTGGCTATCGCTGGGCTGTAGTTATTGGCTCAATCATAATGACCTTTGGGCACGCCTCAATGGCGCTCGATACGCCGTTTTCACTATATATGGGCTTAGGACTTTTAGTTATTGGTACCGGTTTCTTTAAACCAAACATGACTTCGATACTATCTGAAATGTATAAGAGTGTACCAGAGAAAAAAGACGGTGCATACACCATATTTTACATGGGTGTGAATGCAGGTGCTTTCTTCGGGATGATGCTGTGTGGTTACCTTGCCGAAAAAGTAGGGTGGAGCTGGGGCTTTGGCCTTGCAGGTGTATTCATGTTATTTGGTACACTACAGTTTTGGCTTGCAAAACCATTATTTGGTACTGTGGGCGAAGTGCCTTCTAAAGAAAAACAACGTGCTGATGAAGAAGCTGCAAAGGTTTCTACCAACGCCGAAGATAAACGTAACCCTTTTACATTTATTGACAAAGTTCTTATCACTATAACTACAATTGGTGGTTTGCTATATGCATTTAATGACCCATTATCTAAAATTGGCGGTATAGATATGCTTCCGTTTACGGTTGCCGGCCTTTCCGGACAGAATTCAGTAGTTTTAGGGTCGCTTATCCTATTCCTTATACTGGTTACCTGGCGTATGATTCGCTACACTAATGTAGTGCGCGACAGGATGATTGCCGTAGTTATATTTGCTTTCTTTACAGTATTCTTCTGGATGTCTTTTGAGCAGGGAGCATCGTCGCTGGTAATCTTTGCCCGTGACAATGTAGACCGTACACTGGCAGGAAATTCACTGCTTATATTCAATATCGTAAACTCATTACTTACGGTAGTGCCGTTAGGTATTATTACTTGGGTACTTATATTGCTTGCAAAACAAACGGGTAAAACCATACCGGGTTCTAATATAGTTCTTGCTATCTGTTTTATAGGTGTATGGGCTGTAGCCGGATGGATGCTGTACCAGTACCTTACTGCCGAATCTTCTGAAATTACAGTTTCATGGTTTAGTATCCTTAACTCATTCTTTATTATTGCACTGGCTTCTACAGTTTCAAGGTTATGGGATAGTAAATACAACCCAAGTGCTGCTGTAAAATACGGACTTGGCTTAATTATCATGGCGCTTGGTTTTGGCCTTTTGGCGTATGGTTCTTATGGTATATCTGCCGGTGTAAAAGTTAGTATGGTGTGGTTAGTATTGGCATATCTTTTCCATACGCTTGGAGAGTTGTTTATATCTCCGGTAGGATTATCGTATGTATCTAAACTTGTTCCCGGCAGGATGATTGCCTTTATGTTTGGTATGTGGTACCTTGCCATTGCCATAGGTAACAAGGTTGCAGCTATAATAGGCGGGCAGATAGAGAACATTACTAAGGAGTATTCGCTTTCTACGTTTTTCCTTATCTTTACGGTAGTGCCCATTGTTGCAGGCCTTTTAGTAATGGCTTTAAATCCGTTGCTTAAAAAATTAATGCATAATGTGCACTAATATTTCGGCATTGTTTTTGGTTAAAACCAATTAAAATTATTACAGAATGAAAAAAGCTATATTGATCTTGTTTGTTGCCTTTAGTGCAATAACCATGCAGGCACAGGAACTGGAGTGGCACACCGATTTGCAAAAGGCCATGGCGGTTTCTACTAAAACTAAAAAGCCTTTGCTGATGTTCTTTACCGGATCTGACTGGTGCGGATGGTGCATGAGGCTGCAAAAAGAGGTAATGAAAACACCAGAGTTTACCGCATGGGCTAAAGAAAACGTGGTGCTGTTAGAGCTTGATTTCCCTAAGAGGACAGAGCAAAGCCAGGAGCTTAAAACGCAGAATGCACAGCTTAATTCGTTCTTTCAGGTTAGGGGATACCCTACGGTTTGGTTTGCCAACGTAGAGAAAACTAAAGAAGGCAAGATCAGCTTTGATGCCCTGGGCAGTACCGGCTATGTAGCAGGAGGCCCGTCGGCCTGGCTTGATGGTGCCAACAAAATAATAAAAAAGACCAAGGCTTAAAAACCTACTTCAAAATATAATATCCCTTTTCGGCAGTAGCATGAAAAGGGATTTTTTGTTTGCGGCAGGTTGCGGCCCAGCGGGCAACATAGGATTTATAATTGGTAGCGTCGGCAATCACCTGTTTTGGTTTAAGCTGTTGTAGCAGGCGTTCCATGTTTACTTTAGGCGACTGTGTTAAAAGTATAACATCAGGCTTAGCGTTTTCCGGATAAACCGAAAGGCTGTCGAGCACCAGTATTTTATTACCCTTGTGCCAAAGCAGGTTGTGCAGGGGTGCAAGCGTAATGTTCTGGTTAAAATTGCCTTTGTTGTAAGCTTTTACCGTCCTGTTTTCCAAAGCCACGCTATCGGTGCTGAAAATAGTAATGCGGCTGTTTTCCTTTTGTGCGAGTACCGTAGCCTCCCTGTTATGAAAAACTACAAGCTCGCCGCCATTTTTTGCCTGCCATGCTGTTGCCATATATGCCGACTGAAATAACAGCACCGCACAAAGTACTGCTGCCACTCGGCGAAAGCTGTGCTTATAAAGCCATAATACGGCTAATGCAATAACGCAATATAAAAGAAGGTTAAGGAGCAAGGTAAAGGGTATATCTTTCAGTACGAGCGCTTCAAACGAGGCAACCCATTTTATAAAGCTGTTCATTACATTAATAGTAAATTCTAAAATGTAACCCACCCATATAGCGCCCTGCGGAAAGATAAAGTTAAGCAATAACACCGCAATGCCCAAGCCTAACACTACGTTAGATAACGGTATCACGACCACATTTGCCACCAGGAATAATAACGGGAACTGGTTAAAGTAATACAGGCTTAACGGCAGTACGCCTATTTGCGCAACGAGCGAGATAACCACAGTATCTTTCGCAAAGTTAACCAGCCAGTATTTAGAGCGTTTCATTCGGCTATAAATGGGCTGCAGCCACACAATGGCGAATACAGCAATATAACTAAGCTGGAAACCGGCATCGAATAAAAAATTAGGTTTTGCCAATAGCAGTACCAATGCGGAGACGGCAAGCGAATTGTAAATGTTGGCACGGCGGTTAAAGAGTTCGCCGGTTAGTACAAAGCTGAACATTGCCACAGCACGCACCACCGATGCCGATAAGCCGGTTATAAACGCAAACAGCCACATGAGTACCATGATAATTATAAAGTGCCCTGCGTAGCCTATATGCTTTGCGCGTTTTAACGGGGCAAGGAGCCAGTTGAGCCCAATGAACAATAATGTAAAGTGCAGCCCCGATATGGCGAGGATATGCACCACACCGGCATTGGTATAACTGGCAGTTGTGTCTTTATCCATATCCTGTCGCTGGCCAAAGAGCAGGGCATTAATAAGGTTTTGAATTTGGGCAGGGTAGTGGTGGATGCTAAAACTGTTAATGAGCGTGTTGCGCAAATGCTCTATATGGTAATTAAAATCTTTTTCCTGCCCGGCAATGATATAGTTGCCCTTAAGCTTGAGCTGATGAAAAACATCCTGCTTTTTCATGTAGGCAGCATAATCAAACTGGTAGGGGTTAAGCGATGGCATTATAGGCTGGGGAGTGTCGGCAATAATAAGTACATCGCCGGCGTGAAGCTGCTTTGCGAGGCTGTCTTTAGGAACGGTAACCAGTAATTTGCCTATTGCCAATTGCCTGTTAACCGACTGTACCTCTAAATAATATTTTTCAGAATATTCGTTGGGTTTAAGGCGTTCGGTAACAATACCTTTAAGGATAGGGAGTTTGTCCGCAGTCAGGTAACGGCTGTAATGCGTTGCATTGTTAGGCCCGTAATGCAGGTTTTGTACTAACAGTCCGGTTGCCAACGCAAACAGTAATGCTGCGACACTAAAATAGGGTTTTTTGAAGAACGCTTTTTGAGCCTGAAAATAAGCAGCAACGACCAGCAATAAGCATGTTGCGCCAAAAATATACAATGCTGTTGCAGGCGGCTGCAAATAATAACCTGCAAGTATGCCAAGTGCTACAAATAAGGTAAAAGGGATAAGGGGATATTTCAATACCGGCATAAACTACGTTACAGCTATTGAAACAAACATACGGAAATTAAAGGGATTGTCATGATGAAATCAATTCTGTAAGGAATTAATTTAGATATGATGCAAAGTTATTATTTGTGAAAATTCGTGCTAAAAAATAATTAAAAACTACTCTTCGATAACCCTGTTTGCCTGAACGAATGTACGTGAATGGTAGGCTTCGTTCATAGACGATACCATTACACCGTGGCTTGTAGAAGAGTGGATAAATTTAACCTCACCTTCGGGAGTAACTTCTGTTACAAGGCCTACGTGGTTAATTCCTTTTCTGTGCCTGTTGTTGCTAAAAAATAAAAGGTCGCCTTTTTTAACTTCTTCAAGCTTTATTTCGTGTCCTGCACCTGCGGCCATAGAGCCGGAGCTGCGGGGTAACGTAACATCAAATATCTGGAAAGTAGCGTAAACCATACCGGAGCAGTCCATACCGGCAGGGGTAGTACCACCGCCTCTGTAACGAACACCTTCAAACTGCATGGCATTGTTTACAATCTGTTCTGCAAAATAATTTTCTTCGGGAGCGGCTTCAAAATCCGGTTCGGTAGGAGTATCAGTAATAACAATTTTAGATTTTGCTTTTTTAGCCGGGGCTTCAGGTGCTTTAGGCCCTCCTTTTGCTTTAACTTTTACCGGAGCATCGTCAACAACAACTACGTCGTTATCTAAGAAAAGCACTTCCTGCTTTTTTACTTCGGGAGTTTCTGTAACTGCATTTTTAGATGCAGACTGGGCTTTGGCAAAGGCCTGGGCCGGTGTAGAAACTTGTTTATCGTTATATGCGTAAACCCCTTTTTTCTGGGCTTCTTTTTTAGAAGTTACTATTTGCGCCGTCGCCGTAAACGACGTGAAAATAATCAAAAACAGGGATAGGTTCAGGAGGTTTTTCAAAATCTTTTATTGTATCAAATTCAACTTTGTTTTTTACAAATATAGAGAACATAATTTAATAAATAATTAAGAACCTATGTTAAATGTTTGAAAATGAGGTTTGCGGTCTTAAAACTGGCGCCTTTTCCGCCAAGCTTTTCTTCCAGTAAATCATACTGTTTCAGGAGGTTTTGACGGTATTCGGCTGTTAATATCTTGTTAAGTTCTTTTTTTAAATTTTTTTTGTTTAGCTCCCCCTGAATGAGCTCTTTTACCACCTCTTTATCCATAATTAGATTCACGAGAGATATGTATTTTAGCGTAATTATGCGTTTTGCTATCTGGTAGGACAGCCATCCGCCTTTGTAGCAAACCACCTCCGGAACCTTAAATAAGGCAGTCTCTAAAGTTGCCGTACCCGATGTTACCAATGCCGCATGGGCAACACTAAGCAGGTCGTACGTTTGGTTACTTATAAAGTGCACGCTGCTTTTAGTAAGAAACTGCTCATAAAAAGAGTACTCCTGGCTTGGTGCCCCCGCAATTACAAACTGATAATCGGGGAAATCATCTACTACCGATAGCATTATAGACAGCATCTTGGCAATTTCTTGTTTGCGGCTGCCGGGCAGCAGGGCTATAACAGGCCTACCGTCAAGGTTGTGGTCTTTTTTAAACTGGTCGGTGTTGGTAGGCTGGCGGTTGTTAATGGCATCAATAAGCGGATGGCCCACAAACTCTACAGCAAAGTTGTGCTTTTGTTCGTAAAAGTCTTTTTCAAAGGGTAATATAATATACATGTGGTCTACATCGCGCTTAATGGCCTTAATGCGGTTTTCTTTCCACGCCCATATTTGCGGAGAGATGTAGTAGTGCGTTTTAAAGCCAAGAGGCTTGGCCCATTTGGCAATGCGCATGTTAAAGCCGGGGTAATCTATAAAAATAATAACATCGGGCTTAAAGGCAAGAATGTCTTCTTTGCACAATTTAATATTGGCAAAAATGGTTTTCAGGTTCATGGCAACTTCGGTAAAACCCATAAAAGCCAGCTCGCGGTAGTGTTTTACCAGCGTGCCGCCTGTAGCCTCCATAAGGTCGCCGCCCCAAAAGCGGATATCGGCATGGGCATCGGCCTTATAAAGTTCTTTCATGAGGTTCGCGCCATGCAAATCGCCGCTTGCTTCGCCAGCTATAATGTAGTATTTCATATTTTATAGTTTACACCCCAAAAGTACTACTTATTTATAAATACAAAAAAAGCTTCGGTTAAGAAGCTTTACTTATTGGTAGTTATGTCCTTCCAGTGTTCAGTGGTAATTTCATAAACAAAATTCAGTAGTGTCAATTCTCCATAATAGGTTACTTCCTGCTCGCCAATTTTTACAGCCCCAATGCGGCTAATGGCAATTTGCGAACGGATATTATTTGCGCCAATATGAAAATACACCTTGTTTACAAATTGCAAAATATAATTGAGCATGATCTTTTTAACCAATTTATTTGTCCCCGTGCCCCAGGTAGCCGTGGTGTAAAAAGTATAGCCTATAAAAATGCTGCTGTCGTCTTCGTTATTATCGTAGTAACGGCTGCTGCCAATAATTTTGCCTGATTGTTTATCTGTAATTTTAAAGGCACCTTTGCTTAGCATTGCCCCCTCAAAAAATGTACGGAATACTTCTTTTTTCCAACGGTCTTTATTGGGGTGCTGTTCCCATATTTCAGGGTCGGATGCTGCTTCGTACAAAGAATCGAAATCATCAGCCGCTAAAGGCTGCAGGATTACTTTTTCATTTTCGAGAGTGGGTTGGGTGTTTATCATTTTATTTTGTTCAAACCTTATTGTGATTTTTAAGTCTTATCGCCCAAGGCTATCGTATATATACATCTTAATTTAATTATATATCTCTTCTTTTGTCTTGAAACAAAAGAAGCAAAAATTCAAGGCTCTAACTTCTTATGCTACAAAATATAAGTTTCGGCTAAATCATTTGAACTCGCTTCGCTCAAACAGCAAATGATTCTTAACGCCTCAACTTATATTTTGCTTAACGCAACAAAGTTCAAGGCCTTAGCTTCACTCAGATTTGCTTACTCGCAATAAAAAACGGCATGTTCAAATTTGGTACTATATTTAACATTCGAGTGTAGCTCCTCCCTCTTCTTTGGAGAGTCCCGATAGCTATCGGGAGGGGTGAGGCCTACTTCATCCCCCAACCGTTTAATCCCTGTATGGCATGATGTGCGGTAAGGTCAAACTGTACCGGCACTACAGATACATACCCGTTAGCAAGTGCCCACTCATCGGTATCCTCGCCATTATCCAGGTTTACAAATTTACCGGTAAGCCAGTAATAGTCGCGGCCCATTGGGCTTTTGCGCTTGTCGAATTTTTCCTGCCACATGGCCTTGCTCTGGCGGCAAATTTTTATACCCTTAATTTCTTTTTTGGGTAATTTAGGTATGTTCACATTTAGGATAACGCCATCGGGCAGGCCGTTCTGCAGTACATTTTCGGTTATCTTTTTAATGAACGCTTTGGCAGGCTCAAAGTCGGCATCCCAGTTGTAGTCCAGCAACGAGAAACCTATGGCGGGAATCCCTTCGATACCGGCCTCTACCGCAGCACTCATTGTACCCGAGTAGATTACGTTTATAGAGGAGTTCGATCCGTGGTTTACACCGCTCACGCAAAGGTCGGGTTTGCGGTGCAGTATTTCATTCACGGCAAACTTTACACAGTCTACGGGTGTGCCGCTACAGCTGTACTCGGTTTCAATATCCGGGTCAATGTCAATCTTGTTAATATATAATGTATTGTTTATGGTTATGGCGTGCCCTGTGGCGCTTTGCGGACTATCGGGTGCCACAACTACCACATCTCCAAGGGTTTTCATAACGGCAATAAGAGCGCGTATTCCCGGGGCAGTTACACCATCATCATTGGTTACCAGTATTAGGGGTTTTTTCTTTGTCATTGCAGTAAAATCAAAATAAGTATTGTATATTTACGTTTGCTAAAATACGCATTTTTTAACGTGACATGTAATAAGATCATGCCGTACAATTTTTGGCACGCTTTTTAATGTGTAATACCATACGAAGAAATAAAATGAACGCCTTTATAAATTTTATGAAAAGAAATTATAAAATTCTTGCGATAGTTGTCCTGTTGGCCGGCGCGCTGCTTAGTTTTACTTTACTGCCTAAGCAGGTTAAAGAAAACGACCCCGAAAAAGATAAGGTTCTTATAGAGCTGCTTACATATGTTATACAAAAGGCACATTACAGTGCCCCGGCTATAGACGATGCCTTTAGTAAAGGTGTGTACAAACATTACCTTGAGGCGTTAGACCCTTCTAAGCGATTTTTTACCCAGGCTGATATTGATGAGTTCTCTAAATACGAGACCAAGCTTGATGACCAGATAAATGCCCGCGACCTTAGCTTTTTTAACCTTACCTACACAAGGTTAATGGACAGGATTAAAGAGAGCGAAGGGTTTTATAAAGAGATTCTTGCCAAGCCTTTCGATTTTAGTAAAGACGAGACCTTTAATGTAGATTATGAGAAACAGCCGTTTGTAAAAAACGATGCTGAGTTAAGGACACGCTGGGAAAAACAGCTTAAACTATCGGTGCTTTCTACAGTTACGGATAAGCAGAAATTGCAGGATGCCCCTCCGGCTGATAAAGTTAAGAAGGAGGGAAGTGCCGTTATAGAGTCTGAAACTACGGCAAAAGTAACCGATAAAAAGGCCGATGGCACCAAGAAAACATTTGCCGAACTTGAAAAGGAAGCGCGCGAAAGCACTCTGAAATCGCTTAATGATTATTTTGATTTTGTGGGCGACCTTAAACGCGATGAGTGGTTTAATATATACCTTAATGCTATTTGTGAGCGTTTTGACCCGCATACTTTTTACTTTGCGCCGGACGATAAAGAAAAATTTGATACCAGCATGAGAGGTTCTCTTGAAGGTATTGGGGCAAGGCTGCAAAAAAAGAATGACTTTGTAGAAATATCCGAACTTATACCGGGCGGCCCGGCATGGAGGGGTAAAGACCTGGAGCAGGGCGACCTTATTATGAAAGTAGCACAGGGCAAAGATGAGCCTGTAGACATTAGCGGTATGAGGCTTGATGATGTTGTTAAAAAAATAAAAGGCCCTAAAGGTACAGAGGTGCGCCTTACCGTTAAAAAAGTAGATGGTAGCACGAAGGTTATTGCCATCGTAAGGGAAGTTGTAGAAATTGAGGAAACCTACGCAAAATCAAGCGTGGTAAACAAAAATGGTAAACTTTATGGCGTGATCAACCTGCCTAAGTTTTACATAGATTTTGAAAACCAGGACAACCGCGATGCTGCTAAAGATGTAGCTGCCGAGGTTAAAAAACTTAAAGCCCAGGGTGTAGAAGGTATTATCATGGACCTTAGGGACAACGGCGGCGGCTCGCTTAAAACAGTTGTAGATATTGCCGGATTGTTTATTACTAAAGGCCCTATTGTACAGGTACGCTCTTTTGCAGGGCAGCAGGACGGTGAGCGCAGGGAAGTTATAGACCAACTGCCGGATAACGATCCAAGTGTGCAGTGGGATGGCCCTCTTGTAGTGCTTATAAATAACTTCTCGGCTTCGGCTTCAGAGATCTTTGCAGCAGCAATACAGGATTATAACCGTGGTCTTATACTGGGCAGTAAACAAAGTTATGGTAAGGGTACTGTGCAAAATATAATCGACCTTAACCCACTGGTGCGCAACAACAGCTTTGGCAACCTTGGCGCTGTAAAAACCACTACCCAGAAGTTTTACAGGATAAACGGCGGCTCAACCCAAAGAGAAGGTGTGGCGAGCGACATTGTAATGCCGGATAAATATTCTTACATGGAAATAGGCGAGCGCGACAGCGATAATGCCTTGCCGTATGATAAAATTCCTGCAGCTAAGTACAACGCTGTAAAAAATAACTTCACAAGTATTATTACGAGCAGTAAGAACCGTATGGCTACTAACGCGCAGTTTAAACTAATGGATGAGAGTGCTAAATGGTTAAGCGATAAAAAAGACGAAAATACCTTTAGCCTTAACATAGATAAATTTAAGGCAGAGCAAGCTAAGAGCGAGGCTATGGCTAAGAAATTTAAACCGCTTAATGAGTATACAAATACCCTTAAGTTTGATGCTCTTAACGTAGAAAAAGAGTCGTTTAAAAAAGACCCTGCCCTTGCCGAGAAGAAAAAGATATGGTATGAAAGCCTGTCTAAAGACATTTACGTAGAAGAAGCCATTAATGTGCTTGACGATATGCAGCCTAAAGGCACCAAAGCCGCAGCTACCATAGCTAAAAAAGACAAACAGGTTAAAACACGATAAGCGTATAATGGATAAAACCGGAAAATCGCTTACAGGCTTAGCGCTCCAAAAGTTCAGGAAGAACTTTTGGGGCGTTTTAAGTTTAGTATTTATTGTACTGTTACTTTTAATATCAATTTTTGCCTATGTACTGGCACCCGATAAAACACAGAATGCTAACTGGGGCGACCTTTCCATCCATTCTAAATCGCCGGGGTTTACAGTAACGATGCTGTATTTTCCTGCTGATGCAGGCAGCAATGCAGGCTTTGCCAAATACTTTACAGGCGAAACCAATCCGGAGGTAAAAATACCAATTTTAAAATATCAAATAATAAAGGACAGCCTTACCTATTTTGAATATACCGATGAACCCTCATTGGCAGTAGGCAAAACCATTCCGCTATCTGATTTTAAAACAACAGATAAAGCAACGATAGAAAAGGGATACATCCGTACCCAAAAGTTTTTATTAGGTACCGATAGCCAGGGGCGTGACCTGTTGAGCCGCCTTTTAGTAGGTTCGCGCGTATCTATAGCCATTGGTTTTGTAGCGGTATTTATATCATTGGTTGTCGGCATCTTTTTTGGTGCCATTGCGGGTTATTATGGTGGCAAAACAGATGCTTTTGTAATGTGGCTCGTAAACATCATCTGGAGTATACCCACGCTGCTTTTGGTTATCGCTATTACGTTGGCACTGGGCAAAGGCTTCTGGCAGGTATTTGTAGCCGTAGGCCTCACCATGTGGGTAGAAGTTGCCCGTGTAGTACGGGGCCAGGTAATGAGCATAAAGCAAATGCAGTTTGTAACGGCAGCACGTGCTTTAGGCTACAACAACCGCAGGATCATCTTTAACCATATATTGCCCAATAGTATGGCACCGGTTATCGTGATATCGGCAGCCAATTTTGCATCTGCCATATTAGTAGAAAGCGGACTTAGCTTTTTGGGCCTTGGAGCACAGCCGCCCATACCGAGTTGGGGCGGCATGATAAAAGACCATTACAATTATATTATTTTAGGCAAACCGTATCTCGCTTTGGCACCCGGTATAGCGATGTTATTACTGGTACTTGCTTTTATGATGGTGGGCAATGCCTTAAGGGATGCTCTGGATGTGAAGAGTGAGTAATATAAATTATATGGATTATCAAGGTCAGCAAAAATATATTTGTAATAAGTATAATGTACCATATGTTGCCAGCAATCTAAATGATATGATAGGGATCGCTAAAAATGTGGCAAGCGGACTCATGCCTATTAATGGATTACGACACCCTCATGATGGTAATGTTATTAGTTGGTATATATGGGCAGGAGAAGAATTTTCTGAAGCAGATGATTTTTTTCAGCCAATGCATGTAAAGCATTTACAAGACATTAATCCTGAAATAATTAAATATTTAGGTTTGCCTCCGTGTCATCGGTTTTTAATTGATGATAAAGGTTATGAAGATGTTTGGGAAGACTTGTCTTTATTAGATATTTAACCCCAAATGTTGCAAAACTAATTTCCACTGCAAAACCCACTTCAGCACTTTACAAATTATCCCATCGTATCTTTGCCGTTCTTTCCAAGATTTCTTACTACCCATAACTTATGTGTACGATACAGAAACCAAAAAAACGCTTTGATTATGATGCCTATATACAGGGACGCTTAATCGGGAAATACGTAGTTATTTACCACGACGAAATTCCTGATGAACCTGAAATTAAGACGTCTGAAGCTGAGGAATTACGGCCCATAGCCCAGCCTTTAATCGCTATAAAATCTGATGACGATATTTCGGAGTTGTTCGAAGTAAATGTAATTCAGGTTGCGTTTGATCAATCTTATTTCAGCATAAAACCAAACTATACCGGTGTGCTAAACCACAAGGATTTAGCTGTACATGGAAGCCATTGGATTTTTGGTGTTAAGCCTGATTTTCCAAATGGCAGGGCAGGGCCTTATTAATTTCCCATACTACAATTCCAATATATTATTTCCCCCGCACAGCGGCAGGATAATTATAGCCCAATCGTTCTTTGAAATTTCGTATTATATTTGAGTGATTAGACCCGAGTGAAGCTATGGCCTTAAAATTCGTTGCGTTAAGCAAAATACAAGCCGATGCGTTAAGAAAGATTTGCTGTTTGAGCAGCGAGTTCAAATCTTTTAGCTGAGGTTTGTATTTGTAGCAAAAGAAGTTAGAACCTTGTCCCGATAGCTATCGGGATTGTTTCTTTTGTTTCAAGACAAAAGAAAATAAAGAATGGAATTAGAGATCGCTTCGTACCTCGCAATGACAGCGCATGTGAAGAATGCAATTGTATTAAATCCGCATTCATCCATGTCTGCTGCAACATCTGTGTCATCCGCGTTCCATTATTTAGAGATCGCTTCGTTCCTCGCGATGACGGCATGTGAAGAAAGCAATTGTAAAAAATCCGCGTTCATCCGCGTTTGCGTAGCATCCGTGTCGTCCGCATTCAATTTATCCGGTAAATATAACATTGCTTCGTTACTCGTGATGACGTGAGTTGAAGAAAGAAACCATGAGAAATCCGCGTCAATCCGCGTTTGCAAAGCATCCGTGTCATCCGCGTTCCATAAAAAAAGTACGGTTATATCCTACCACTCATTAACTTTATTGGCATCCATCTTAATGAAAATGAACAGCAATATGGTAAATGCCCAAAGGCTCGACCCACCATAACTAAAGAATGGCAGGGGTACACCCACAGTAGGGAACAGCTTTATGAGCATGGTAATATTCACAAAAAAGTGCATGAATAATATAGATGCCACACAGTAGCCATACGTTCTGGAGAGCTTGGATTTTTGCCTTTCGGCGAGGTATACAATGCGTAACAGCAGCGTTATAAAAACAGCTATTACAAGTACGGCACCTGCAAATCCCCACTCTTCGCCCACGGTAGTAAAAATATAATCGGTATGCTGCTCCGGTACAAAGCCCCCTTTGGTCTGCGTGCCCTCAAGGTAGCCTTTGCCAAACCATCCGCCGGAGCCAATGGCAATAAGCGACTGGTTAAGGTTGTAGCCCTCGCTCTGCATATCTACATCTTTATCAAAAAGCACGTTGATACGGTCTTTCTGGTGCGCTTCCAGTACGTTTTCAAATACATAATCTACAGAGAATACAAAGGCTGCAATAGCCACCAGCGCCAGTGCAGATATAATGGGGTTGCGCAGGGCACGGCGTGTTATAAAGTACTGTATTAAAATTATAATAAGGCAAATACCCACCAGTACGGCAGGTTTAATAAGGAGCGCCAGTATAAACAATACTATAGCGATACCCCCTGTGGCAAGGTACCACCCCGGCAGGCCTTCGCGGTAAAGTACCAGCATTAACGCCATAAATATCATGGCACTACCGGCATCGGGTTGTAGCATAATAAGCATAACCGGCAGGAAGATAATGCCTAATGCTATAAGCTGGTGGTTAGTATTCTTAAGGTTTATTTGCACATCGCTTAAAAACTTAGCCAGTACCAGCGATGTGGCTATCTTGACAAACTCTGACGGCTGCACACTAAAGCCGCCAAAAGAGTACCAGTTGGTCTGCCCCTTGTGCGATGAACCAAACACGAACAAGCCGGCAAGAAGCAATAGCGCAAACCCGTAAAATATAAAGGCGTATTTGTCATAAATTTTAGCGTCTATGCTAAGCACCACAATAATAAGGGGTACGCTGCCTATAATAAAAAGTATCTGCTTGCCGTATATCTGGCTCAGGTCAAAAAGCGATGTAGTTTTTTCCGGCAGGGACGCCGAGTAAATAGTCATCCAGCCCATTATAACCAGTATTGCATAAAGCAATATGGTTATCCAGTCCATGTTATTTGTTACCTTTTGGTTTTTCATCGTCCCTGGTTAATTAGGAAAGGCTGCCCGCTTAAATATTTTTCGTACGTTGCTTTAAGGCCGTTGGTCATTATATATTCTTCGCGCGCTTTTTGCGAGTCGGTATTACCCTTAAGATATTTTTCTATCATAAGGCTGGTAATAGGGCCTGCCCATCGGGCGCCCCAGTAACCGTTCTCTACAAATACTGCAATGGCAATTTTAGGATTATCGCGTGGTGCAAACGCCACAAATATAGAGTGGTCGTCCAGCTGTGTACGCTTACCGGCAATTTTCATGAAGTTCTCGGCAGTACCGGTCTTACCACATATTTCAATCCCTTCTACACGCAGACGGCTTGCCGTACCCAGGTTGTATACATCAAACAGTCCATCTATAACCGGCTGAAAATACTGCTTGTCTATAGTGGTTACATGCTTGGTAGTGAATTTTTTATCTAAAGCCTGACCTTCAATTTTCTTGATCATGTGAGGGGTAAAATAGTAGCCTTTGTTTGCTACGGTAGCCATCATGTTAGCAAGCTGAATCGGTGTCATTAGTACTTCTCCCTGACCTATTGAATTAGAAATAATGGTAGAACCACTCCAGCCACCGTTAGGGTAAAAGCGTTTGTAAAATTTGGGAGTAGGGATAAGCCCTTTTTTTCCCGGAGGAAGGTCGTAGCCCAAAAAGTCGCCAAGCCCAAAGCTTTTGAGGTGGCTGCTCCAAGCTGCCACACCATATTCTGCTTTAGGATATTTGTCTATGGTAAGCCTGAAGGCGTTGCCAAAATAAGTGTTACAAGATTTATAAATACCTTCGTGAAGCCTGTTAGTGCCCGAGTCGTGGCAGCGCATAAAAGCACCACGCCCGTAAGAGAAACCATGGTGGCACACAAATGTGCTGTTTTCGTCTATAACCTCTTCCTGCAACGCCACAAGCCCTGTAAGGATCTTGAATGGCGATCCCGGTGCATATTCGGCTAAGAGGCCACGGTCATATAGTGGTTTAGATATAGAGTCGTTGTATAAGGCAGTATAGTTCTTAGAACGCTCACGCCCTACAAGCAATGCAGGGTCGTAAGATGGAGCCGTTACCAGTGCAAGTATTTCTCCCGTTTTAGGTTCTATGGCTACAATACCACCGCGCTTTTCAAACATTAGCGCTTCGCCATATTTTTGCAGTTCGCCATCAAGAGATAGTGTAATGTCCTTACCCTGCACGGCAATAGTATCATAAATACCATCCTTAAAAGAACCTATCTCGCGGTTAAAACGGTCTTTTTGTACATACTTGACACCTTTAGTGCCACGCAGTACATCTTCATACATTTGTTCTACACCCTGACGGCCTATTAAGTCGCCACTCTTGTAGTAATGGTCCCTCTTTATAATGGCATCGTTAACCTGCTGTATGTAGCCAAAAACATTTGCCCCCGCAGTAGTCTGGTAATCGCGCAGGGAACGTTTTACAATATCAAAACCTTTAAAGCGGCGTATTTTTTCCTGAAAGGCAGCAAACTCTTTTTTGCTTAACTGCGGTAAAAATACAGAGGGTAGCCTGGGGCTGTACACCCTTGCTTTTTCCAGCCTTTTATTAAAGTAATCCCTGTCTATATTAAGAAGTTCACATAGCTGTAATGTGTCCAGGTCTTTCATTTCGCGGGGCGTAACCATAATATCATAAGACGGCTGGTTAGCCACAAGCAGCTTGCCGTTACGGTCGTATATATAGCCACGCTCCGGGTATTCGTATTTTATTTTAATGGCATTGTTATCCGATTTCTTAATATAAGAATCATCTAATATCTGCAAATAAAATAGCCTTGCTATAATCAGTAAAGTGGCAGCAACTATAAGTATGGGTAATAATATTTTTCTCATTGTTTGGCCGGCTTAACCAGGTATATTGTTATAATGCAAATTACAAGGGTAAAGAGCGTAGTATATAACGTGTGCAGTAGTGCTGTAAGTATGAGGTTGAATCGGAATACCTCGAGCAAAAATAAAATAAGGTGGTGCGTTATTACCGATATGAGTATGAATGAAAAACGCTCCGGCGAAAGGCGGTCGTTAATTTTTATGGTCTGGTACTCGTAACTTACACCAAATGAGAATTTAAAGAATGTGGGCCTTAGGAATGCCAGTGTTACCGATGCCGCTGCATGAGGCCCGCCGGTGTTAAGGAACATATCTATAAACAGCCCCATAAAAAATGCCGATACCAGTAATAATGCCTTATTGCCGTTTACCGGATAAAGCAGTATATACAAAATATACGGGTAGGGATTAAGGAAACCAAAAAGGTCTAAGCGGTTTAATACCGCTACCTGTATGGCAAGCAGCAGTATAAAACGCAGTATATTTATTATTACGGTACTATTCATTGGGCGGTACGGTAGCCTGTTGCAATTGTTGTATCTCTTCGCGGTCCTTGTTCTCCATAATGTATATGTAGCCCAGGCTGGTCATGTCGTTAAATAAGCGTATATCAAGCGTGTAGTAATTTGTTTTTTTGTCTATGTACACTTTTTCTATAGTGCCTATAGGAATATTCTCCGGGAAGATGGTCGACTCTGCACCTGTTACAATTGTGTCTCCTTTTACCACGGTAGCAAGCCTTGGCACATCTACAAGCTGTGCAAAGCCTGTGCTTTTGCCATTCCAGGTAAGCGTACCAAAGTGGTTGTTCTTTTTAATCTTGGCACCAAGCCTGAACTTTTTATTAAGAACGCTTATTATGGTAGCATAGCCTTTAGATGTTTTTTCTATATACCCTATAACCCCAAGGCTGCTCACTACGCCCATATCTTCCTTAACGCCATCTGCAGTTCCTTTATTTATGGTAAGGTAGTTTTCCTGCAGGCTGTAGGAGTTAGCTATAACCTTGCCCGGTATAACTTTATAAATACCCAGGCTTGGCGGTACAGTTGCAAGGACAGTGTCTTTTTTATTAAAGAGCATGTTTTTAAGCAGGGCATTTTCTGACGCCAGTTTCTGGTTCTCTTCGCTAAGGCTAAAGTACATTTCTACCTTGTTTATTTGCTCATACACATAACCGGTTACGGCATTTGCCGATGTTATGGTACGGCTCCTGTGGTAGGCATGCGACTGTATGGTAAACGATAACGAAATGCCCAAAAGCAGCAAAAACAGTAATGTTATACTGTTTTTAAATAAAAAATTTACTATTTGCTGCATGAACTAATCATTATTTTATAAGTATGCTCCTGTATTTTGCGGTGTTTTTCAGGGCCATTCCGGTACCCCTTACTACGGCCCTTAGCGGGTCTTCGGCTATATAAACCGGCAGGTCTGTTTTTTGAGATATTCTCTTGTCCAGCCCCCTTAGCATCGATCCTCCACCGGCAAGGTAAATACCCGTATTGTAAATATCTGCTGCAAGCTCCGGCGGTGTTTGCGATAGTGTTTCCATAACCGCATCTTCAATACGCTGTATCGATTTGTCCAGCGCCTTAGCGATCTCGCGGTAAGATACATCTACCTGTTTAGGCTTACCTGTTAAAAGGTCACGCCCCTGTACAGACAGGTCTTCCGGAGGTGTTTCAAGATCTTCCAGGGCTGCCCCTATAGATATCTTTATTTTCTCTGCAGTACCCTCACCCACAAAAAGGTTATGCTGGGTACGCATGTAGTACACAATATCATTAGTAAATACGTCGCCGGCAATTTTAACCGACTTGTCGCATACTATACCGCCAAGCGCTATAACTGCAATCTCTGTAGTACCTCCACCTATATCTACGATCATGTTACCCTTAGGCTGCATGATGTCTATACCAATACCTATTGCCGCTGCCATTGGCTCATGTATAAGGTATACCTCTTTACCATTTACCCTTTCGCACGATTCTTTTACAGCACGCATCTCTACCTCTGTAATGCCGCTTGGTATACAAACTACCATGCGTAGTGCGGGGGTGAACAGTTTTTTCTTTAATGCAGGAATGCTTTTTATAAACATGGTAAGCATTTTTTCAGACGCATCAAAGTCGGCTATAACACCATCTTTAAGGGGGCGTATGGTTTTAATGTTCTCATGCGTTTTACCCTGCATCATGTTGGCTTCCTTACCCACGGCTATTATTTTGCCACTTACGCGGTCACGCGCTACTATAGACGGGCTGTCTATAACAACTTTATCATTATGGATAATAAGCGTATTTGCGGTTCCGAGGTCAATGGCAATATCCTCGGTCATGAAATCAAAAAATCCCATACGGCATTTAGGGTTTAGGTATTTATATTATAGTTTGTTTAGGAGCCTGTAAAAGTAATAAAATTAATGTTTGAAATGACGTGTACCGGTAAATACCATAGACACCCCGTTTTCATTGCAATAATCAATGCTTAACTGGTCTTTTATAGACCCGCCCGGCTGAATTACAGATGTTATTCCGGCATTTTTAGCAAGTTCTACACAATCCGGGAAAGGGAAAAATGCATCGCTGGCCATAACGGCGCCGGCAAGGCTAAAATTGTTTGCGGCTGCTTTTTCTACAGCATGCCTTAAAGCATCTACACGGCTTGTTTCGCCCGTGCCCGATGCCAGTAGCTGACCATCTTTAGCAAACACGATGGTGTTACTTTTAGTATGCTTGCACACTTTAGATGCAAACACAAGGTCGTTAACTTCCTGCGCTGTTGGGGCAGTAATGGTGGCAGTTGTAAAGTGCTCTTTACTATCGGTAATATTATCCTTGTCCTGAACAAGCAAACCGTTAAGGCAGGTGCGAACCTGTTTAAGCGGAAGCTCTACCTCGTGCTGAATAAGGATGATCCTGTTTTTCTTTTCTTCTATAATCGCTAACGCATCATCATCATACGCAGGGGCAATTACCACTTCGCAAAATAGTTTTGTTATCTCTTCGGCTGCAGCCTTGTCTATCTTAGTATTTGTAATAAGCACACCGCCAAAGGCCGATGTAGGGTCGCCGGCAAGGGCATCAAGATACGCTTCTTTTACAGTGTTTCTTGTAGCAATACCACAGGCGTTGTTGTGTTTAAGTATGGCAAACGTAGGTCCGTCATTTTTAAACTCTGCAATAAGGTTTACGGCAGCATCTACATCAAGAAGGTTGTTGTAAGATAGCTCTTTTCCGTGTACTTTAGTGAATATCTTGTCGAAATCGCCAAAGAAGAACCCTTTTTGGTGCGGGTTCTCGCCATAGCGCAATACCTGGCCGCTGCCCACACTCTCTTTATAAAAAGTATCGTCGGTATTAAAGTAGTTAAAAATGGCAGTATCATAGTGCGACGAAACGTGAAATGCTTTTGTAGCAAACAGTTTGCGCTCCTCCAGCGCTGTAGCGCCATTATTGTTTGTAAATGTTTCAAGGAATAAAGCATAGTCATCTACAGATGCTACAATAACGGTATCCTTAAAATTTTTGGCAGCAGCACGTATAAGAGATATGCCGCCTATGTCTATTTTCTCGATAATATCGGCTTCAGATGCGCCCGATGCTACCGTTTTTTCAAAAGGGTAAAGGTCTACAATAACAAGGTCTATCTGCGGTATGTTATATTCGGCCATTTGCTGTACGTCGCCTTCGTGGTCCTGACGGTTAAGGATACCGCCAAACACCTTAGGGTGAAGGGTTTTTACCCTGCCGCCCAGTATAGATGGGTAAGAGGTAACATCCTCTACAGGTACTACAGGTATGCCCAGGTCTTTAATAAAAGTCTCTGTACCTCCGGTAGAATATAAGGTTACGCCCTGCTCGTGCAGTTTCTTAACAATAGGCTCTAAGCCGTCTTTGCTGAATACCGATATTAGTGCAGATGAAATAGTTTTTGCAGTGCTCATTTGTTGTGTGTTTAAATAAGGGTGCAAAAGTAGTTATTGTAAAGCTAACATTCAAACCGGTGTATGCTAAATTTTAAATAATTGAAAACTTTATGCCTTTTGGTTTTCAGGATTTTAAAAAAATGCTCAATTTTACACAAGCCAATACAATTTTAACCATGTTTCTCTACCTGCGCCTGCTTTCAGAAAGCTTTGCCTTTGCCATGAACGCCCTTACTAATAATAAGTTGCGCACGTTCCTGTCGCTGCTTGGCGTTACCATAGGCATCTTCTCTATTATTGCCGTACTTGCGGCTGTAGATTCTCTGGATCATAAAATAAAAAAAGACCTTAGCAAGGTAGATAAAAACACCATGTACCTTAAGCGTTTTTCTTTTGCCCCTACCGATATACCACGGTGGAAGGTGCAGCAGTTCCCTAACGTTAAATATGAAGAATACCAGTACCTTAAAAATAATGTTACCAGCGTGCAAACAATGGCTTTCCAGATGTTTGCGCCGTCTATAAATATTAAGTATGAAGATAAATCGGCTACGGGGGTAAATGCTAAACCGTCATCTTATGAAATTGCCGATATAGAGTCGGTGGAAATTGTAGACGGGAGGTTTTATACTGAATCTGAATCGAACTCCGGCAGTGCCGTGGCGGTAATAGGGTACGAAATTGCCCAAACGCTTTTTGGCAGCAGTAACCCCATAGGTAAAAAAATACGCATGTATGGCCAGCGCTTTACGGTAATAGGTGTGCTTAAAAAACAGGGTGCAGCCAGTATGGGTATGCCCAGCAACGATACATCGGTCATGTTGCCGGTTAATTTTTTACGCAGGCTGTATGGCGATAACAACACATCGCTAACGCCCATTATACTGATAAAGCCCCTTAAAGGCGCCGACCCGGAGGCATCTAAAGCAGAGGTTACCCAAAAACTGCGCAACTACCGCGGTATAAAGGCAGGGGAGGACAGCAATTTTATGATAGATATATTATCGTCTTTCACTGATTTTATAGACGGTATTGTAAGTATGCTTAACCTGGTGGGCTGGGCAATTTGTGGGTTCTCGCTACTTGTGGGTGGATTTGGGATTGCTAATATCATGTTCGTTTCTGTAAAGGAGCGTACGGGTATAATAGGTATCCAGAAATCGCTTGGGGCTAAAAACCGTTTTATACTTATGCAGTTTTTGTTCGAAGCTGTTATACTCTCCTTAATAGGCGGAGCCATAGGTATTATGATGGTGTGGGGCGGGGGCACACTAATAACCAAAGCATTTGATTTTGAATTTATACTAAGCGCCGGTAACATACTTCTCGGCACAGGGCTGTCTGTAGGTATAGGGCTTATATCGGGTATACTGCCGGCTGTATCTGCCGCAAGGCTCGATCCTGTAGAGGCTATAAGGAGTGGGATGTAGTTTTAGTTTACAGTCGCAGTTTGCAGTGATGTATAATTCAATAATTTATGACAGAGATTTATAAAGAAATACTGGGATGAAAGGGATGTACTATATTACCTTCATTTTAAGGGAAATGATGCCATTAGGCAGATTGAAATTGCAGGAGATAACAAAGTTTATTTAGATATCAATAAACCTGCTCAGGCATTAAATATATACGACCAGGATCTGGAAGATCTTGAATTATATGAAGAAGATTATATAAGTAAAGAAGAATTTGATAAAGCCTGGGGTGGGAGTGCGCAGTAATAAGAATTGTTTAGTTGCAATTAGGTATTTGGGATAAGGTTAGAATGATTTATGGTTGAAAAGAAGATTACACGAAGGATATCAAGTAGCGGAACTGTAGTGCACACTAAGATAATGCCTGCTGTTCTTTCGGTAGCAGCTGTGACATACCTTATACTTTTACTATTTTCAAAATACAGCGCTGAAGAATTGTTGCCACTCCTTATTGCCACTATAATGTTTAGCATTGCATGGTTTGTAAAGGGCAGAAATTTTAAAGTTGTCTATCTCGAAAATGACGGGCTAATAGTTGATGGTAAAAAAATACTTTTTAAGGACATGGTCTCAATCAAAAAAGACTTAAGTTCTCACTACTATATCAGGTATTTGGAGGGTGTTAAATATAAAAGTTTTAAATTTATAGTTCCTTCCTTTTTATTTATTACACCGGCATATATGAAACAGATAAAAAGAATGATAGATAAAAATGACAATAACACTGACGGCGTAAGTTTGTTGTAAGTTGATGCCACTAACAATAGCTTCAGGCTCGTGCCAATAAATTAGTTTGAATACTTTTTTATTAATCGGTGACTAAAATAAAATCTCGGAATAGATAAATTGTAATGAAGGATTTGGACAAAAAAGTGATAGAGGTATTTAATGTAAGGAGTTTTAAAACTTTGGCTGATACACCTTGCAAAGAAAAAGTACTTTTCGGAGAACATGGCAATGATATTGAAAAGTCTGAAAGGGCAATTACTATGTCGGAAAATATACTTAACCATTATTTTGACGGAAAAAATATATACATAAGGCTGACTATTTGGGACAAACGTTATTTAAAAAAATACGTAAAAAATATTTTTAATCTGCAAAAGTATATCACAGATTCTTTAGTTAATGATGATAGCATAGTTTTATATTATTACATAAATAATTATAATTTTCAGCTTATAGAAAAAATAGTTAAATCAATTGTTAATTATGAATTAGGGTTAGCCCCATATTTAAATGCTACCTGTTATTATTTTAATTTTGATGTACCGGTACTTGTTAATGTATATGATGATAGAGGGCTTGATATAGTATTGCCCAAAGTAGTGTAGATGGCAAAGCATTCTGACACAACTTACCATTAAGATAACACGCGGGTGAAGCTAAGGCCTTAAACTTCGTTGCGCTAAGCAAAATATAAGATGAGGCGTTAAGAAAGATTTGCTGTTTGAGCGCAGCGAGTTCAAATCTTTTAGCTGAAGCTTATATTTTGTAGCAAAAGAAGTTAGAGCCTTGTCCCGATAGCTATCGGGATTGTTTCTTTTGTTTCAAGACAAAAAAAAGATATAGTTAAATCATTTCTATTTGTCATAATTATCCTGTGCAACACACCCCTAACCCCTCTCAAGAGGGGAACACTCAATTGTGCTCACTCAAACGTCTGAAATACTGTCGCTCTTAACAGCCGAGTGTAGCTGGTTCCCCTCTTGAGAGGGGTTAGGGGTGTGTCTCTAAATGATGACATTTTTTATAGATTGGACTATATATACTCATACTACATATAAAAAACGAACTAAAAAAAATCCCGACACTCTCTCAAGGTCGGGATTTGATATTATCGTACAGGTTGATTTAAAACTAAATCGAGGTAAAGGTTTACTTTGTCCTTGAGGTCTTTTCTTGGGGTTATAAAATCCAGGAAACCGTGCTCCATAACAAACTCTGCCGTTTGGAAACCTTCCGGCAGCTCCTTGCCTGTAGTATCTTTTACTACCCTTGGGCCTGCAAAGCCTATAAGGGCTCCGGGTTCAGAAATGTTGATGTCGCCAAGCATAGCGTATGATGCTGTTGTACCACCCGTTGTAGGGTCTGTACAAAGCGATATGTACGGTATTTTAGCCTCGGCAAGCTGTGCCAGTTTAGCCGATGTTTTTGCAAGCTGCATTAGAGAGTAAGCCGCTTCCATCATCCTTGCTCCGCCCGATTTTGATATCATCAGGAACGGGATGTTGTTTTTAATGGAATGGTCTATAGCGCGTGCAATCTTTTCGCCCACTACAGCACCCATAGACCCGCCTATAAAGGCAAAATCCATACAGGCAACAACAAGGTCTTTCCCTTTAGATTTGCCCACGGCAGTGCGCACGGCATCTTTAAGTTTTGTTTTCTCCATGGCATCCTTAAGGCGGTCGCCATATTTTTTGGTATCAACAAACTTAAGGGGATCCTTAGAGGTTATATTAGCATTGATCTCTGTAAACTCGTTATCGTCAAACAGTATATTAAAATACTCCTTGCTGCCTATCCTTACATGGTAGCCGTCTTCCGGGCTAACATAAAAATTCCTGGCAAGCTCATCTGCATCTACAATTTTACCGGTAGGCGATTTGTACCATAAACCTTTAGGCACATCTCTTTTATCTTCGGTTGGTGTTTGTATCCCTTTTTCTGTTCTTTTAAACCAAGCCATATTTTATTCCTTATTCTGATTAATGGTTGTTAGTTATTGGTTGATGGTTGTTAGAAAAACCCAACAACCATCAACTAACAACCGGCAACTATAGAGTATTAACGTTGTTAAGATCGGCAAATGCCTGCTCCAGCCTTGTATTAAAGGTAACTTCGCCTTCGCGAACCCATTTGCGTGGGTCATAATGTTTTTTGTTAGGAGACTCAGCACCGTCCGGGCTGCCTATTTGTGTTTTAAGGTAATCGATATTTTTTACCATATAATCACGGATACCTTCTGTAAAGGCAAACTGAAGATCGGTATCAATATTCATTTTTACAACACCGTAAGAAATAGCTTCTGTAATTTCTTCCTGTGTAGAACCCGATCCTCCGTGGAAAACGAAATCGATAGGGTTGTGGCCTGTGTTGTATTTTTGCTGAACATACTCCTGAGAGTTCTTAAGTATTTTTGGAGTAAGTTTTACGTTACCCGGTTTGTATACACCGTGTACGTTACCAAACGCAGCAGCAATAGTAAATTTATCAGATACCGCTTTAAGCGCCTCATAAACCTCTGCTACTTCTTCCGGCTGTGTGTAAAGTTTAGAGCTGTCTACATCGCTGTTGTCAACACCATCTTCTTCGCCACCTGTAATACCAAGTTCAATTTCAAGGGTCATGCCCATTTTGCTCATTCTTTTAAGGTACTCTACAGAGATTTCTATGTTCTCTTCAAGAGGCTCTTCGCTAAGGTCCAGCATGTGCGAGCTAAATAATGGTTTTCCTGTTTCGGCAAAATGTTTTTCGCTGGCATCAAGAAGCCCGTCTACCCATGGCAAAAGTTTTTTTGCGCAATGGTCTGTATGTAATATTACAGTAGCTCCATAAGCTTCTGCAAGTGTGTGTATATGTTTAGCGCCTGCAATGGCTCCAAGTATAGCTGCCTGCTGGCCCTCGTTAGAAAGGCTTTTGCCGGCATTAAATATAGATCCGCCGTTTGAGAACTGGATAATTACCGGGGCTTTAAGTTTTGCTGCAGTTTCTAATACACCGTTAATAGTGTTAGACCCTGTTACATTTACTGCCGGAAGCGCAAAGCCCTTCTCTTTGGCATAATTAAATATCTCCTGTACCTGATCTCCGGTGGCTACACCGGGTTTAATATTATGAGCCATTAGTTAATGTTTTAAAGTTAATGTTTTAAAAATTAATTCACAAAAATACTATTTTTAAGTTTAGAACGGATAATTAATACCAACATTTAGAACCGAGTTCGCAAAATTGTATTCTTTAAACCATCTCTCGCCCTCGGGGTTACCGGGATTATAGGTTTTAAAGCCTACGTCAAGGCGCACTACAAAAAAGTTAAAATCGTACCTAAAACCCATACCGGTACCCAGCGCAAGGTCTTGTAACGATTTAAATCCGTTAAAGGTTTTATCAGGATCAGTTTCCTGGTCAAACACGTTCCATATATTGCCCACATCGCCAAAGATGGCACCGTTCAGCTTGCCAAAAAGGTTAAAGCGCAGCTCTGCACTGTAGGCGATTTTTAAGTTGGCCTCGTTAAAATCGTTACGGCCGCCACTACGTCCCGGGCCCAGGCTGTAGGACTGCCAGCCACGGTTGTCGTTACTGCCCCCGCCAAAATAACTGCGTGTAAACGGTATAGACGATGCATTGCCGTAAGGCACCGCAAGGCCAAAAAAGGCACGCATGGCAAGCACTTTGCCACGGCGCAAATCCCAGTGCTTTATAAAGTCGAGCTCTCCTTTTATGTATTGGGCATAATTAACATCAAAAATTGTTTTTTGCCCCGTAGGTACCCCCTTGTTCTCGTCTAATAACCCGGATAATAACGAGAGGGTATTACCGGCACTCTCTACTTTGGTTTTAAATATAAAGAAGCTGTTGTCGTTAAGGTCAGTACGCGTGGTTGTAGTATAGGTAAAGTTAGACGCAAAAATAAGGTTGTTCTCTACAAGCCTTTCGCGGCGCTCTTCCAGCCTGCGCACATCTTCAAAATCAGGTTCAGAAATTGCTACTCCCGTGCGGTTGTTCAGAACATCATCAATAAACGGGAAAACTGCATCTACAGGAAGATTTCCAGACTCATTAAAGTATCCCTGCGGCAAATCGGGGTATGATTTTGCAATTTCGTTAAGCCTGTCGTAAGACGATTTGTATACCTTAAAATAAGCACCTGCATTTACATTACGAATGTACTGTATGTTAAACAGGTCCAGTTTTGCCGTATGGCGGTTACGTTTGGGTGTCCAGTTGTAGCTTAGTACACCGGTAAAATTTTCTTTATCGAGCCCTATGTTTTTTTGCCTGCCTATACCAAAACTCATAATGGTAGAGGGTATCATCTCTTTAGCAATGATCTTCTCTGTATTAAAAGGGAACCATATACGCGGAAAGGTAAACTTAGCATCGGCACCATACTCTAATATATTAAAAAAAGCACGGTCCTGTATGGCAAGGTCGCGGCTGGAACCTAAGTTGCCACGGGTAGAAATTTCGAGCGTTTCGGCACCACGAAATATGTTACGTATGGTAAGCCCTAAACTTCCCTGTATACCAAAATCCTGAATGTTACTGTGGTTAAAATCTGCGGTGACATTAAACCTGAACTTTTTACGCGGATTAAGTGTAATATTAGTTATCAACGATTCTCCTTTGACATCTGTAGTATCTACCACAAAGCTGATACCCGGATAGCCAAAAACGCGCAGGTTGTTTATATAGCGGGAGGTAAGCACGCGCCTAAAATCGGCATAGTTGCTGCCGGGGGTAATAAACATAGCATCGGTAAGGGCTTTTGGCCTGTAGTTAAGCTTTCCGGTGCTGTAAATGTTAAAGCCATTGTAGCTTACGGTATCTACAGCCTGGTCTTCGTCTGATGGGTTTTTGGTAAAAATATTTACCTTGCTTATTTTGTACAGTTTAAAAGGGCGCACAAAGGTAGAGTCGCCCTGGCGCACCGATTCGTTATCTATAACAATATCTACATTAGCTTTGTAGCCTGTGTTAACAGTATCTATAGTGTAATTTATGTTGTTTTGCTGAAAGGTATATGCCCCGCGGTTCCTGAAAAAAGTGGTAATACGTTCCCTCTCTGCAGTAAAATGGGCTTCATTATATTGTTTTCCTTTTTTAATTACCGAAAGATTTTTTGTGCTGCGGTACAAGCTGTCCAGCACAGGGGTTTCTATAAGAGGGTTTATGCTGTCTACAATATAAGGCTTTCCGGTTTCTATATTATAAGTTACAATGGCGCGTTTATCGGCAAGGGTATCTATTTTCCATGTGGCTTTTGCCCTGAAAAACCCCTGCTTATAGTAGTAGGCATACAGGCGGTTACGCGATTTTTTTACACGGGCAACATCTACCAGTACAGGTGGTTCGCCGGTTTTTTTAAGGAAGTTGCTAAAACCTGCAACTACAAAAGAGTTGCCCAGGCGCAATACCTGCTTTTCAGATAACAGGCTGCGCATAAACTCGTGCCTACCGGGTTTACGGTCCAGCCATGCCAGGTAAGAAGAGTCGGCATTGGGCTTGGCAAGGTTATACATGTGCAGGCGCAGGTTGTAGCCCAGTATGTTTGTATTGGGCAGCTGATACATTTGCGCCTTAAGCTCGTCGTCGTTTTTAGACTCCCCGTTTACGCTGAATTCGTTTTTTTCGAGCAGGTGTTTATCCTCCGGAACCCGCTCTGTAAGCGAACACGAATATAAAACCAATGCCGATACTATAAATAATACTATTTTTGTTGTTTTATCTTTCAAAACGGTGGTGCCAAATATAAATTCAAAAATACATTTTTTATGGTTAGTAAAAACCAAATAAAAACAATAACGGGCTTACAGCAAAAAAAATTCCGCAAGCAGGACAAATTGTTTTTTGCCGAAGGTATAAAGGTGGTTCAGGAATTGCTGAATTCTAATTTCAATCTGCACCATTTATATACCACCGATGCTTTTTTTAAAGGCATTGCTGCCGATAAGGTTACACTGATAACGCCCGAAGAACTTAAAAAAATAAGTGCACTTACCACGCCGCAGGCCTGCCTGGCACTGTTTACCATACCGGATGAAAAACCCGTGCCCGATACCGGCCTTATTGTTGCCCTTGATGATGTGCGCGACCCCGGAAACCTGGGTACCATTATAAGGCTGTGCGACTGGTTTGGCATTAGCCACCTTGTGTGTTCCCTGCAATGTGTAGACAGTTATAACCCTAAGGTAGTGCAGGCTACAATGGGCAGCCTTGCAAGGGTTAATGTTGTGTATACTGATTTGCAGGGATATTTAGCCAAAACCAAACTGCCGGTTTATGGTACTTTTATGGATGGTGCCAATATTTATAAGGAAGCAATGCCGCAGGATGGAATTATAATAATGGGCAATGAAGCTAACGGAATATCTGCCGAAGCAGAGGCCCTGGCTACACACCGCATTGCAATACCGCGCTTTGGTAACCTGCAGCAAACCGAAAGCCTTAATGTGGCTACGGCAGCAGCAATAATACTAAGCGAGTTCAGGCGAAATGTTTAAGAAATTTAATGGAATGTAAAGTTGATGAAAACACCTCTTGTTTTCATAGAGGCTACATTACCGGTATAGGCACTGTTAGGGGTGTTGTCCCTAATAAGCTCATCTTCAAGGCCAAATACCCCGCGGATGGATGGAGAGAATTTAAAATATTCGAAATAAATATCTATACCCGCACCCAGCTCATAGTTGTTTGTCCACTGCTTCATCCTGAAAACCTGCCCTGTAATATTATCATCTGTAACCTTTTGGTTACTGTCAAAATTTAGCGTGCGTGATACACCTGCAAGGAGGTAAGGGCGCACGTTACCAGTACGTTTAGAAGAAAATTTTAGCAATAGCGGAAAATGTATGTAAGTAGATTTTACCTGCCTTAACCTGTCAGACGGTTCTATAAGGCCCGGCCCGGTAAAAGTAAGGTCGCGCTGTGTGTAATACAAGCCCGGCTCAAAGCGAAGGTCTAAATATTCAAAAAGGCGCAAGTTGCCCACAAGCCCCACGTTAAAGCCCGTAGTGGTTTTAGTCTTAATATCAACGCCAGGGTTTGTTTTATAGTCAAATTTAAAATCGTAGCTGTTAAACCCCAGGAAATATCCCCAGTGTACACGCTGCTTATCAAAATTTTCGAGATTTGTAATAGGGTCTTTACCAAAAACGTTGGTGCCAAACTGTGCATGGGCAAAAAGGCCACACAGCAGGAATATGTAAATAAGAATTTTCCTCATTTTATTGTTTTGAAGCCGAATAAATGGTAGCTGCACCAAAGGTTTGCGGCATATCTTTAACCTCTATAAACCCAATTTTACGTAAAATATTGTTCAGTTTTTCTCCATAAGGAAAAAGAGAGGCCGATTCGCTAAGGTAAACATAAGCTTCTTTGTCTTTGGAAAACAGCCTGCCAATAATCGGCAGCAGGTAGCTGTGTAGTTTATAGCCCTGTTTAAAAGGAAATTTTGTAGGTACAGATGTTTCCAATATTACAAAGATACCCCCCGGTTTTAACACGCGAAGTATTTCGGCAAGGCCTTTTTCCAACGTTTCAAAATTACGGATACCAAAGGCAACGGTAATCGCATCAAAGTAATTATCGGCAAAAGGCAGTTTCTCGCTATCGCCATACACCAGCTGCACACGGCCATCAAGGTTTTTTTCGGTCACTTTTTTTCGGCCTACTTCCATCATGCCCTCGCTAATATCTGCACCAATAATCTCTTTGGCGTTTGTAGCCGACATTAATATGGCAAGGTCGCCCGTGCCGGTAGCAATATCGAGTATAGTATCGGGATTTTTAGCAGCAACAAGTTCAAGCACTTTTTTGCGCCATTTAATATCGATACCAAAGGTCATTACACGGTTTAAGCCGTCATAATTACCGCTTATGGTATCAAACATTTGGGCTACCTGTTCTTTTTTGCCCAGTCCGGAATCTTTATAGGGAGTTATATTTTGCGACATTACACTAATTTACGCAACAAAGATAAAATAAGTTTTGTTAATAGGGAGTTATAAATTTAATACCCACAACTAATCTTCCGGAAGCTCTCTGTAATTTAATTCTTTAATTTTGTCTTTATTTCCTTTACTCTTTAATACCATGGATTCTTTTTTAAGAATAATTTCATCATAAATGAGCGGTTCTATGATTTCGTTATGAGCATTTATAATTCCGTATTTCCCATCGTATTTCATAATATATTCTGAGGTAGCATATATTGGGCTAATATCATCATATATTGCGGCTACAGTGATGTTTTTCCTTAACAGATAAACTAATCCGTATTTTCCTCCTTTTTTAAAAATATGATATCCGTTTTGCTCGTAATCAAAAATGCCGTAATCTTTAAAACTGTCTGCATCCTCAAATAAAAAAATGAGCGGTGGTTTAGAATTGTGTAAGTACAACCAATAGCAATGTAACCCATCTGAACAAATGGCTGTATTATGAACCAAACTATAAAACTTGTAGGTGAATGGGAGGACATTACTACCTGTCAAATCAAAAATGCCAGTCTTGTCAGATTCGTTTGTGGCTAATATGTATTTGTCTTTATAGATACTTATTATTTTATATTGGATATTGAGTACTTCAATACCCTCGGAGTTTATTACGCCCCATTTATTGTTTTTCAGGACAAGAAACAAACCGTTATTCCGATCTAAAATGTTATCGAATTCAATGGGTATTATCAATTTGTCGGAAAGATTTACAACGCCCAAATATTTGCCAGTAGTAACAATGAAATTATTTCCGGCAGGCTTAATGTAATTGTATTTACAGGTTAGTTTAAATGTGCCGCTTAAATCTATAATACCATATTTTTTTGTACTATTTATAATAACCGCATATTCTTTGTGTAAAGATATGATTTTGTGGTTTTTAATAGGGGGAAATTGCGCTTTGCCTAATGTATCTATAACTGTAGCAGCATTGTTATCCTGCATTATAACATAGGCTTTGTTATTTGCAAAACTCGAAATTTCTTTATAATTAAAACCTGTAATTGCAGTACTGTTATGGCAAAGGGCGTATAAGCCTTTATTTCTTAAAAAATAGTAGTTTGGTGCTGCATGAATAATCTCATCATACTTTAGGGGAATAATAGTATTGCCAAGAGTGTCCAGTATACCAATTTTAGAATTTAATGTTGCTTTTATGGTTTTGTCATCAAATAAATAAACATCATCATAAATTATGGGTATGCGTTGAGATCCATCTTTGTTTATATACCCACGTTTGTGTTTTTTAGCTGTTTTTATAGTAGTCTGTAGCAATCCGGTGGGTGTGATATAGATATGATCATATTTAGGAGGAAAAAGTTCTTTGCCATTGCTATCAAGCAATGTGTATTTGCCTTTTTTAGTTCGCGCTTCAGCCATGGCATATTTAGGGTGGTAACCTATATACTCATATTTGTTTTTAAGGCTATCCTTTATTTTGTCAAAATCCTGTGCGTTTATTGTGAGAGATATAAACAGGATTATAAAGTATAAGTGTTTCATGTTGAATGGTTGTTTAGCTATAACGTCAGCACAACTGCTATGTTGCAGTCTAACCATTTTAAAAATATAAAAAATTACGATAGTTACTAAAGTGTTATTCGCAACCCATAAATAGTAACCTGTCTATAGCGAAATTATAATTGCCATACTGTCGCTTTTCTACTTCCTCACCCATGTCTCAAACACAAACTCTAAATTATGCTTTTCATCTTTACCATGAAAAACACTTTCGGTAAGATTCCATTCGGCATGGTTAAATTCCGGGAAATAAGCATCTGCTTCGGGAGCAATGCCCAGCACGCGGGTCAGCTCAATTTTATCGGCTTTGCCAATGCTTTGCTTGTAAATTTCGCCACCGCCTATTACAAAAACTTCTTCGTTTTGCGGGCAGGCAGCAAGGGCATCGTCAAGGTTGTTTACAATGGTGCAGCCCTGGTGGGTATAGTCTTCCTGGCGTGTAATAACCACATTAGTACGGTTAGGCAGCGGGCCGTTCATGCTTTCCAGCGTTTTGCGCCCCATTATAATGTAGTGGCCGGTAGTAAGCTGTTTAAAACGTTTAAAATCGTCCGGCAGGCGCCATATCATCTGGTTGTCTTTGCCCAGGGCGTTGTTCTCTGCAGCGGCGGCTATAAGGGTAATGGTCATTATAATGTAGAGGTAGGGGTAGAGGGATTTTCTTTTTCGTACTTTTTTTCAAGCTGGTCAATGCGGCGTTCCTGGCGGGCAACAAGCATTTCTATCTGGTCGCGTTCCCAGGCTTTATTAATAAAGCTTTCTATAACAAAGATCTTTATAAAGTGCAGCACAAATATAAATGCCCAGGCAGTAATGGCCCATAAGTACCAGTCATCAAAAGGGTCTACATTGAGGATTTTATTAATGATATAAAAGAAAATACTGCTCACAAAAAACAAAATAAAATGCAGGTAAACGCGCTTTTTTTGCTTTACCCGTTTGCGTGCATATTCAAATAGTTCTTGTTGGTTCTTTTCCATAAATCGTAATTTGCGATACTAAAGGTAACAAATTTTTGCAGTGTTTTTTAACGTTTAGCTTTATTTTAGTAAACCGCTAAATATAGTGTAAATGATTATGCATTTTGCGAACAATGGGACGCGGATGCCATGGATGCTTCGCAATCACGGATTTAAACGGATTAGCTTCATTGTCAGGTACTAAAAAATCTACGTAAATCAGCGTTCTCAATCCGTGTTATCTGCGTTCTATCGTGCATAAAAAAGCCTGTTGCAACAATTACAACAGGCCAGCACTAATATAAATCTTAATTACACCGCTACAGCACCTTTAATATGCGGGTGCGGTTCGTAATTTTCTAAAGTAAAATCTTCAAATTTAAAGTCGAAAATATTTTTAACGTCAGGGTTCAGTACCATTTTAGGTAGTGGCTTAGGCTCGCGGCTTAGCTGAAGCTCCAGCTGCTCCATGTGGTTGTTGTAAATGTGGGCATCGCCAAAGGTGTGGATAAAATCGCCAGGTTCATAGCCGCATACCTGCGCTATCATCATGGTAAACAATGCATAAGAGGCTATGTTAAACGGCACGCCCAGAAATATATCGGCACTGCGCTGGTATAACTGGCATGATAGTTTGCCGTCGCTCACATAAAACTGAAAGAATGCATGGCAGGGTGGTAGTGCTACTTTACCTTCGGCAACATTATCGGCAAATGATTGTGTGGTGTCCGGTAAGACCCTTGGGTTCCATGCGCTAACCAGCATACGGCGACTGTTAGGGTTGGTTTTAAGCGTGTCTATAAGCTCGGTTATCTGGTCTATCTCGCGGCCATCCCAGTTGCGCCATTGTGCGCCATAAACCGGGCCCAGGTTTCCGTTCTCATCGGCCCACTCGTCCCAAATCTTTACGCCGTTATCGTTAAGGTATTTAATATTGGTGTCGCCGTTTAGAAACCACAACAGCTCATAAATAATAGATTTTAAGTGCAGCTTTTTAGTAGTAACCAGCGGGAAACCCTCGCTAAGGTCAAAACGCATCTGGTAGCCAAAAACACTTTTTGTACCCGTGCCCGTGCGGTCGCCTTTTTGTGCGCCGGTTTCTAAAACATGCTTTACTAAATCTAAATATTGTTTCATTTTAATTGAAAAATTAAAAAATTGAATGATTGAAAACTTCGGTGCAAGTTATAAAATTATAAAATTTTAAGGAGATTGACTGAGGGAGTTTTATACCCAAGTTATGCACATAAAAAAAGCTACATCCTTAAGCGGGTGCAACTCATTTTAAATTTTAAATATTTCAATCTTTAAATAATATATAATTTATGATTCCCTTTTAGAGATTTCGTCCCTGATTTTAGCGGCAAGCTCGTAGTCCTCATTTTGCACGGCACTTTCAAGCTGTTCATGCAGTTCCATAAGGTTGTATTGCGAGTAACCTTCGCCGGATACCGTTGTTTCGGCACCAAAAGTTTGCGGTGCAGATAGTACGTCGTCGTCGTTAGGTATACCGTCTTCGCTTTGCTCCGGGTTTATTTTAAGGTAAATACCTGCTTTATCGAGTATATTTTTGTAAGTAAAAATAGGTGCGCTAAAACGCAGTGCCAGTGCAATAGCATCGCTTGTGCGGGCATCTATTATTTCTTCTATTTTGTCGCGTTCACAAATAATGCTCGAAAAGAACACGCCATCTACCAGCTTGTGGATGATAACCTGCTTAACGACAATATCAAAACGGTCGGCAAAATTTTTAAAAAGGTCGTGCGTAAGCGGCCTTGGTGGCTTTATTTCTTTTTCTAATGCAATTGCAATAGACTGGGCTTCAAAAGCCCCTATAACGATGGGTAATTTACGTTCGCCATCTACTTCATTAAGTATCAGGGCGTATGCTCCGTTTTGTGTCTGGCTATACGAAATCCCCTTAATATTTAGTTTTACTAAGCTCATGTTTGGTGTGTCCTAAAAATGCAAAAAAGGCTATCGGGCAAAGATATAACTATCCGCTTCCCGATAGCCCTTTTGTGGGCACAATTTAAAAATAAATTATGAGTTCTGTGCTTTAAAGGCTTTTATTTTTTCGGTCAGTTTAGGAACGATATCAAATACATCGCCCACCACGCCATAGTCGGCTACCTTAAAGAAAGGTGCATCAGCATCTGAGTTTATAACCACTTTTACTTTGCTGGAGTTAATACCGGCAATGTGCTGTATAGCTCCGGATATACCTAAAGCAATATAAAGGTTAGCCGCAACAGGCTTACCTGTCTGGCCCACGTGCTCGCTATGAGGCCTCCAGCCAAGGTCTGATACCGGTTTAGAACAAGCTGTTGCTGCGCCAAGTGCCGAAGCAAGGTCTTCCAGGATACCCCAGTTTTCAGGGCCTTTAAGTCCACGTCCGCCAGATACTACAATTTCGGCATCGGCAATGGTTACTTTACCCGTAACTTTTTCAGACGATTCTACTTTTACAGTAAAGTCGTTATCATTAAGCGATGGTGCAAAATCTTCCTGCGCAAGGCTTGAAGCCGATTCTACCAGGCCGAACGAGTTTTTACCAATGGCAAGAACCTTAATATCGGTCGTAATTTCTGTAACGGTAAATGCTTTGTTAGAGAACGCATGCCTTTTTACCTGAAACGGGGAGATGCTTTGCGGCAGCCCCACCACGTTGCTTGCATAGCCGGCCTCAAGGCCTACCGCTACAAGCGGAGCGATGTAAAGGCTATCGGTATTAGACGAGAACAATACAAATTTAGACGACTCTTTTGCAGCAGCCTGCTTAATAACATCGGCATACGCCTTAGCGTTAAATGCCTTAAGCTTATCTATATTT